>ENA-UOWK01000177-UOWK01000177.1-bioreactor-metagenome-genome-assembly--contig:-NODE-177-length-74535-cov-24.878303_pt1 | contig 74535 bp, 79 predicted proteins | sample MGYA00238157_ERZ761612 | MGnify/ENA primary metagenome ERZ761612 (study PRJEB28901, sample SAMN06268035) | bioreactor metagenome | isolation source: Joint BioEnergy Institute, California, USA...
TCAAGATAAACCAACGACCCCTTTAGGTCTAGTTATCTAGGCCTGTCGTTACACCCATTCATCTCATCTCCTGCAGCCTCTTGATGTCGGCTGTTTTGCTGTTCTAAAGCGCACATATGGCCGCTTAGTTGAGGATAATATGCGACTTGGCATCAATCATATTGACAAGCTAGATTTCCTCACAGCCTATCCCAAAGCTCGTACAGAAGCCTTCAAATCAGAGAATATCAAAAACGGCTTTGCAGCAGCCGGATTGGTACCATTCTGCCCAGATCGGGTGCTTATACAGCTCAATATACAGCTCAAGACCCCTACACCCCCTGGAAGCTGTGCTGGCAGTATCCTGACCAATTGGGTGCCAGAGACACCTCATAATATTCTTGAATTACAGCATCAGGCGACTACAATCAAGGCCTTACTCAAACAGCGCATGCAGAGCCCACCAAGCCCTACAAATGCTGCTCTGGATCAGCTTATCAAGGGCTGTCAGTTGGCCATAAATAATGCTGCCATCCTTGCAAAGGAAAATCGTGATCTACAGGCTGCAAATAAGAAGCAGAAGCAGAAGCGCAAGCAATCAACAAACCAGCTATTGCATAGAGGAGGCCTTTCAGTTCAGGAAGCACAGGAGCTCATACAAAGTCGAATTTTGGATGAGAATCAGGCACTGGAGGGCATAACTGCTCAGGCTGTGGAGGCAGCTTCTGCACCCTATATATGCGCACTGCCAAGGTGTAGTGACTGCAATACTGTTGGGCATATATGGACTCGATGCCCGAATCACTCTAATTCTTGATTTTGTAAATAATTGCTGTTTTGGGTCAATAATAAAGCTTCGGATTCTATATAGTATTCGCGCGGGTGGGCGGGTGAGCGGTTCGGTTGGGTGAGCGGCTCGCTTGTGGGTTACGTTATGTGCTAAGCACTGTACATACTTAACCTCTAGTAGTAGGTGCCTAGGCAAGTGCCAGTATCCATAGCTTTGCGAATAATGGAGCGCACGAAAATTTCGTATTTCACCACATTGCCCAAGAATCGTTGTAGTGCTGAGGCATGGATTGAATGTGAATGTGATGGACCCGGATCAATAATGTCTTGATTTTTTTTTGTGATAAATGGACGCAGCGATTAGGTACTAATCCTTGCTTCCGTACGTAGATATGCCTACCTAACCCAAACTCACATACTCACAATTGCCCCAAGATGTTCGTATCATCATCTAACGTACTATCCTATCTGTCACCGAATTCTTCGTGACAGTGACAACAACATCATCCATTTTTTACTAAGAACCTTTGCTTTCATCCGATGGCTCAACATGTAAAATCTGATATCAATGGGAACTGATGCCCAGAAAATGGGAGAGCCAAGAAGTAGCAGACCGTTGTACATGCGTTGGATGAATACATAATGGAACACAGTTCTGACAAACAATGAAGACTGTCAAGCAATGAGCATCGGTCTTGTGATGCTCGTGATGTCGCTGTACCAGGGCGCATCGCAGTACTGGGTCATAGCTTGCACAAAATGCTCTATCGCTGGTATCAGAAATTTAACGATGAAGGGGAAAGTGCTCGGCCGGACACGACTATCTGGCTGGACGGACTGCGAGGCCCAGGTTGTGGCTAGGAAAGAGGAGCCAGGGATAAGATTCCAGTCCAGCCGTGTTGAGGGTATGAGTATACCTTGTCTCTCTGGAACATAAAGTGTTTAACTCATTAAGAAAATCAGAGTAAAATCCTTAGGAATCGACTGTCTGGATCGTGGGGAAATCCATCGCAGCTGCCACCCGTGCCACCTGAGGCTTCCAACAGGCACGTGGAATTCTGAGCCCGTCTCCTAATGTTGAATGTGTGAGGTCTATTAAATACCTTAGTCTCGGTCTGTTGATACATCAATTGTCATTGCCAACAAAAAGCACGAAAGCAGGATAAGCTCTAGCTTGGGGAGGACGATTATATTGATGTTCAGGCGATTGACGATGGTGATCCCAGTGCAAATGTTCCCGTCATTATATGTCCATTAAAGCAGAGAATTCACCAGATGATATGTTTAGAGTGTCGATCGAGAAAACGGATTCAGTCAAGGATCAAAGCTCTAGTCGTACGACAGTCGCATAGATAACCCGGGAAAATCCTGGGAACATCTCACTGATATTCCTCTATAATCTGCGAGCATAGAAACCGAACTCCACGGACAAACCATGGTTTAGCCGTACCTAGCGAACGGGACATAAATTCGGCACGGTACGGCTGGCAGATGAAATCAACGGAAACTGGTGTACCAGAACCTAGAAATACTGCTTTCCAGAGCAGATCATTCCAGAACAGAGATCACAAGTTGATATCACATTATTGTAAACATAAGCGCAGCGAAGCTCTGCAGTTCTCAGCCTTGAGAACACAAGACACAACCTCTCCAATCAGATGGTTTCAAATTGCCCCTTGGTGGATGGTGCATTTGGGCCCGGGACATATCAGCATCGCCCGCAGGCACCAGCTCAGAGAGCTGACGCGCGCGAGTGCTGAGGAAGCCGAAGAGGCCATCTCTTCATCTTGGATTTAGTTGTGTGATGGAGGAAAAAAAGACGTGAAGTCGCGGCCGAGAAAAATGCGTGGTGTGCGCACGGGCCACGAAGGTTGTCAGAAATGGTATAGCGTCAACGTCGGCCGACAGATTGCCCGACGCGGGCGGAGGGTGCGTTTCCCGCGGGCAACGGGCTTCCGTATCAGTTGCCAGAGTCACCGCAGGCGACCGCGGCCGTCGTTCTCCGCTGCCTCTGGCCTTTATCTATCGCGCGTCTCTCCTCAGAGTGGCTTGCAGACACAGACCCTCTGATTGTCCTTTTACCCACAATGTCCTTGAGCCGTTGTGGCCGGCAGGCCTCGAGGCTGATCCCGCTCTCTGGGAGCTCCGCCAGAGCTGCTGGCGCTCGGTCCAGATACCAGCCCGACTACCCCTCCAGGCCTTTCCAATGGCGCAGCGTCTCGTCAGACAGCCATGATGGCCAACAGAAGGTGCGAGCATTCATGCATACAGGACCTCGTAGGAATGTCTGCTGATCTGCATCTCGCCTCAGCTGCTCTCCGCACGCCTCGAGGAGGCCGACCCCACAGTTTATAACATCCTGCAAAAGGTCCACCTCTCCCCGCACTTCAGTGCAGGAAAGCGATGCTGAAACCAATCGCAGGAGAAAAAACGCCAGAAGCACTTTATCAACCTGATTCCCTCGGAGAATTTCACATCCCAAGCCGTCCTTGATGCGCTTGGAAGTGTGATGCAAAGTTCGTCGTCCTTGAGCTCGAAGCGGGTAGCTTAACATCTGACTTTGGTGATATCAGACAAATACTCAGAGGGATACCCTGGGGCACGGTATTATGGTGGCAACCAATACATCGATGAGGCCGAACGGCTATGTCAGCAGCGAGCGCTGGAGACGTTCAGACTCGACCCGGAAGAGTGGGGTGTAAATGTGCAACGTGAGTTACCGTAGTCTGATATGTTGTTGCGCGAACATCAAAATTGATCTTCTCCAGCGCTCTCCGGTTCTCCCGCGAACCTCTACGCGTACTCTGCGCTCCTCAACACCCATGATCGCATCATGGGACTTGACCTCCCGCACGGCGGACATCTGTCGCACGGATATCAGACCCCGACGAAGAAGATCTCTGCCGTCTCCAAGTACTTTGAGACGTTGCCCTACCGCCTTGACGAGTCGACCGGTCTCATCGACTACGACGGGTTGGAGAAGACGGCTCAGCTGTATCGCCCGAAGCTCATCGTTGCCGGGACTTCTGCATACAGCAGGCTGATCGACTATGAGAGGATGCGGAAGATTGCGGACTCTGTCGGAGCATACCTGCTCAGCGACATGGCGCACATCTCCGGCCTCGTGGCTGCCGATGTCATCCCCTCTCCTTTCCGCCACTCGGACGTTGTCACGACCACAACCCACAAGTCCCTGCGCGGACCCCGCGGTGCGATGATTTTCTACCGCAAGGGTGTGCGCCGGACGGACAAGAAGGGAAACCAGGAGATGTATGATCTCGAGGAGCGCATCAATGCGTCCGTCTTCCCCGGACACCAGGGAGGACCCCACAACCACACCATCACCGCATTGGCCGTTGCCCTGCACCAGGCTCAGTCGAAGGAGTTCAGGAAGTATCAGGAGACGGTGCTCGCCAACGCCAAGGCGCTTGCTGAGAGGCTAGGAAATTCCATCAACAACGGAGGCTTGGGATACAACATCGTCTCCGGTGGCACCGACAACCATCTGGTTTTGGTCGACCTGAAGAACCGTGGCATCGACGGTGCCCGTGTGGAGAGAGTGCTCGAGCTCTGCGGAGTTGCCGCCAACAAGAACACCGTCCCCGGGGACAAGTCGGCCTTGAAGCCCGGCGGCCTGAGACTGGGTACTCCAGCCATGACGTCCAGGGGCTTCCAGCCGGAGGACTTCCGCCGGGTGGCAGAGATCGTCGACCGGGCGGTGATCCTCACGCAGAAGCTGGACAAGGCGGCGAAGGAGAGCGCCGAGTCCAAGGGCGTCAAGAACCCGACGAGCCTGAAGGCCTTCTTCGATTACGTCGGGGAGGGCGAGGAGATCCCAGAGATCGTGCTGCTGAGACAGGAGGTGGAGGACTGGGTGGGCACGTTCAGCCTGCCGTGGAAGGATGAGTAGATGTATCTACTTGATGTATTGATAGTGTGATGTATTGTTTCTTTGGCTGGGGGATCTACTTCACCTGCTGAGGTCGGTACATGTAGGTTCCGAGGGCTTCGAGAGAGCTTCTAATGTCCTGTTTTATGTTTCCACCGCGTCTCCTCTCCCCTCCCAACGTATGTGCTTACACTGTAAACTATTTCTCTCAATGCCATTACCACGCTCTTGCTAGCAGTACCTAAGAGCAACCGGTTCCCAAGCCCACCTAGGAAACTCAACCCGGTCAAGTCGGCACTCATTGATCCTGTTCTTCTTATCGGATCTATTCGTCATGACAAATAGCTATTTACATCCATCCGTCCATCCGTCCATCCATCACACATGCTCCACATCCATCGCGCTAACTACCTACACATACATCCGCATACATTAGGCACAGTACTGTACATACCCAGGCACATGATATCCACCTATTTATCTATCTACAACTTCGCATCCCCCTTGATCACATCCCGCACCAGCTTCAACGCCTCGACGGCGAAGGCGACCATGTTCTTCTCCCGGTCCGGCCCGATCCCGGTGTCGACCTCGCGCGTGTAGGTGCCCTGCGGGGAGGAGACGGCGAGGGCGACGTAGCCTCTGGTTTGCTTGCCGTGTCAGTTGTGTTTGGTGTGCTTGGTTGGTTGGTGTGTGTATGTGGATATCCGTCATGTAGGTAGTCAAACAATATCCCACCACACCACAGAGAGCTCCAAGGAAACAAAACAAAACAAAACACAACTACAAACAAACCCCAAAATAAAAAAAAAACCTAAAGAAAAAAGGACAAACTCACGGCTTCCTGTTCGTCGGCCCCCCGGTCGGCCCTGCGGTGCCGCTCTCGCTGACCGCGTACGTCGACTTCAGCGTGCCGCGGACGTGGTCGGCCAGGCCAGCGACGATGGCAGGCGTGGGGCCGGCGTAGTCCTGCACGTCCGCGGCCGTCCAGCCGGCAAAGGCGACGCGGGATTCGAGGGTGTAGACCTGTGTGGGCAGGGATATCAATATCAATCAATTGTTTGCGTGGGTTAACTGCTGTGGGTTGGGATGTGGCGTGTGTGATGAGCGGGGTAGATAGGGTAGTCATATATGTAGATTCATATCAAGCAGACGGTATCAACGGAGACAAAAAAAAGTTAGATGCCACAAAGGAAGGAGAACGGGGTATCAACCGTCAACCCGCCCTTGTAGAAAGCCGACGCCCCCGGCGTGGAGAGGAGAGCGGCGGAGATGATGCCTCCCGCGGCCTGCGTTGATTGTTCACGCTTAGCTGGTGACGCAACGGTATTTGACTTGACCTGCAGAGAAGTCATCACATGGAGCGGGCGTACAGTCTCTGCAACGGAGATGGTCTCCTTCCTATCCTTCAGCAGGTCGGTGACCTCCTTGAGGATCAGCCGCAGCGAGGGGGGTGGGAATTCAGATGCCATGGTGGGGTTGTTATATCAGTTAATAGGTATATATTATCCGGGAGTGGAAATATGTCTTTCTGAAACACAGAGGGTCGATTAAAATGTGATATAATGGCTTTGAGTTTCCTGAGAATTTGGATGAATAAGATCAACCGGGGTACTAAAACTAGAATTGCAGCGCATTAATAATGACGATATCCGGCCCTGGCTGAGGGCGCGTTTTCTTGCTGTCAAAGGCTCCACTGAAGTGGAGGATCTCTCGGCGGGCCGCAGACTGACCTGCACCAAGTCACCGGTCTTGCTTTGTTGATATTCTTCGGTGTTTGCTACGTGAGCGTTCCCAGCGCAGGTATGATATAATGCGCTGTCGCATCCAACATCTCCCGCTTTCCGTTGAAGCAGCGGGTGCTCGTCCACCTGCCCCTCTCCGCCGTTGCGGGAGGAGAGCCCGTGCGGATGGAGTCTGCTCCAAGATCTTCCCCGCATCTCGCCGAAGCAAGCTAGGGAGAGCTAGCTATCCGTCGGATCGTTGACCGTGACTCTCCTTCCGTCTACTAAACTGCTTGAGATACGACTCATACGGTTGACCACCGGTTGGTTGCAGTCGAGTCGCTCTTGTCACTGGTGACACTTGGCTCCCGCCCCGTCAGCAAACAACCGTGCTCCAGTGTTCCATGGGAACGATGGAACTGCTCGATGGGGCGCGGCCATCAATCGACATGGAGGCTCCTCCAGCGGGCGTGGATCCCTTGGTGTTCCATCCGGCAATGTTGTTATAAGACACATCTCCAGTATTTGCCCCGATCTGGGGGACTATCCACTTTCCGAGGATTATCTCGGTCAAATCCCTATCTATCGGCTGGCTTGACAGCTAAAAAACTTACAAGAATAACCATTACTATCCGTTCATTGATTCAATATGACTCCTCATTACTCCCTGCCCTTGCACGGTGGAACCATCTCGTCCCATTACGGAACAGCCGACTATGACTATGGCCCTCGTCGCCCGCGTAGATACACGGACGGTCTGTACGGCGACTCGTACCTCATGCCTCCGATGGTGAAGAAGTATCCGGTCGGGTCGCGCCATCACCACCACCGGAAGAAAGAGCGCAGCCGCAGCATCAACAGCGGCAGAGTGCCCTTCGAGACGGCCATGGACCAGCTCTACACGACCCTGATGGACGCGGTCAGCTTCTTCAAGAACTTTGAAAGCAGCTTCGCGAGCGACATCGGCGCGATCAAGCCGTATGCCTCTCCGGCAATCATAGACGAGCTGTGGAAAGCCAAGGTGCTTGATCTCGACAAGTCCTGCAGGCTGCGGTCGTCATCATCATCATCCCGACGTGCTGTGCCCGTCGTTGACGACGGCTGGAGAAAGGCAGACGACTCCAACAGTAGTCCTCCTGTTGTCGAAGGCAGCTTCCAGGAGCATATCAAGCGCGTTCGCGAGGTCATGGAGGACGCGATCCACTCCCGCAGCCGGGAGCACGGTGAGCGTCTCTCGAGGCTTGGCATCGACAGCATGAACCGGCTGTGGGAGAAGCTCTCCATCCAGCACGAGACGCTGCGGAGGATCTGCGGGAAGATGTACAAGGTCCGGTCGTACGTCCACGAGTTCGTCAAGGAGTGCGAACTCATCCTGGTCTACATGGATAAGAGCAGGGACTTGTGGCAGCCGGAGGGCGTCAAGGACGGTAGAGATGATGATCATGCGTTTGGCGAAGAGCCTGTTTCTGGGGAGGGAGGTCCAGGGACATATGCTTCCTGGGAGACCCGCGCTGGACGCTGAAATTCCTTTTGGCCCATCTGTCTCGCTGTCAGGGCGCTTTTGTGGGCGGGATGCTAATGTCCCTTTGTTTTTTTTTTGTGACGACTTCCAGCTTATCAATAAATGACAGGGATGATTTCACTTTTCGTCGATGTCTGTTCGGCAGATATTAGTTCATCAGGCCTGGGCAATCTGGAGTAACTATCAAGTTAGCAATTGCTGTCAGGCAGACCATGAATTTTGGTTGTTTCTTTCCCGTCATCGATATCGTTAGTGACAGTAAACAGGCGAAAAGGGATACAATACTAATACAAACAATCGAAGGAACCACCAGTTGCTTTTTCAGAAGCACCGTAGATACTACTCCGTATAATATAATACGCAGCGACAGTGATGATGTTATATAAGAAGCTAGCTACATGCATCTGGTTCCGAGGCTTGTTTTTGGCCTTGACATGATGGCTCCCAATGTGAGTGATATATCGCCAAGCCAGTAACAATGCCCCGCCGCTTTCCCAAGGTCGGATGAGATGAGACGAGATCTTTGAGGCTTCCTCTGGGGTTTCACGAGTGACGAGGCCGGCTCCGACGACGGACGGAGATATGGAGGCCTCTCCGCACCCGAGTCCCGTGACGGCGCCTGGGCCCACCTGCTCCGCCACCTCCGGGAGGGACCCGGAGAAGAGCCTTCCGCGGAACACGGCAGAGGCATCGATGCTGGCAGGTACAGATGCAAGATGAAACATCCGACACTGCGTGAGATGGTACCGTCGGTGCAGCGGCGAGAAAGGCTGCTCCTGCATGACAATGGCTATATGCTCTCTCCGCAAGGTCCCTGCCGGTTCATCCGATCAGCACGTGTTCCGCCGCTGAAGTCTAGCGGCGCCACCGACGAAACATGTTTCCCGGGGAGAGAGCCGTGGAAACGGTCCGTGAAACAAAGAGGCATTATCATCTCCGACCAACTTTGTACCATGCAAGACTCAGGAGGGGAAATCGAGTGGTCTAGAGATCTGTAGGCAAGAACACATTGCATCATCGAGGCTGCAGTCGGATGACGCAGCGGATGCACCGCCACAGCGGGCGTCGCGCCGGATGACTCCGCTCTCGACGACGCTCGTCTCTTCCAATCGTCGACGGCTCGTCGCTGCATCTCGACTTCTGGACGGCTTCTAGCTGCAGCGCGGGTGTGCTCGCCGAGGGCCCAAGCTGGAGCTCATCCGCCGTGTGCAGTGCTCGTTCGGATCTCCAACTCCAAGATTCCTTTGCTCCTCACCGTCTTCGTCTCTCTCACCGTCAGCACCTCACCCTCACCTCAACCCGGCATCTCTTCCGCTGCAGCGTCAGCCCCCGTCTGCAGAACAAAATATCTGCCCGTCCATCGATCCTCGTCATCTGCCGTCTCCGTTGTTTCTCCGCCGTCGTCTTCGCTTCTGAGCCTGCGCCCGCCCGTCGCGCTCCGTCGGAAGGAAAACATCCAACGCTCGATCCACCAGCTGCCGCTGGTCACCTGCGCTTGCGCATCCCGGATCCCAGGCCTGCTTCCTCCCGCGCGCAGGCAGCACCGGCTGCGCCGTTCCAGCATCGCAGCCGCCATGGACTCCGTCACCGTCAATCTCCGTCGCAAAGACACCACCAAGGGCCCTCCGTTGAGGATCCTCTCGCTGGGTAAGAGATCGCTGCGGCATGTGGGCTCTGATACTGATGTCTGATACTGACGTTGACGTCTGGCAGATGGGGGTGGGGTCCGGGGATACTCGATGCTCATCCTCCTGCAGGAACTCATGTACCGCACCTACGTCGAATGCGAGGGCAAGGCCCCGCGTCGCGACCAGATCCCCAAACCCTGCGACCACTTCGACCTCATCGCCGGCACCGGCACCGGCGGCCTCATCGCCCTCATGCTGGGCCGCCTGCGCCTCGACCTCGAGACGTGCAAGGACGTCTACGTGCGCATGACGCGACGCGTCTTCGAGACCGACAAGACCATCGCGGGCATCCCGTACCGGCACACGCTCTTCAAGGCCTCGAGGCTGGAGGAGGCCATCAAGGAGTGCGTCAGGGAACACACCATCTTCGAATCCGAAGGCAACGACATGGTCAGTTCCTCCGGGAGGAACTCCGCCGCCAGCTCCATCGTCGGTGTTCCCCAGCGGTCGCTCAGCCGCGGCAGCAACAGCACAGCCGGGGCGTCCAGCCCGGCCTCTCCCATCAGCCAGCGAAATTCAGCGTTCATCAACGGGCTGATGTGGGGCCACCCGGACGCTCTCCTCTACGACAACCGGGAATACAGGACAAAGACGTGAGTGATCCAATCTCGATGGTTTTTACAAAACCAAGTTGTGCGGGTCTGCTGACTCAGACAGTGCTGTCACCGCCGTGTACAAAGGGACACCCAAAAACGGGTCGCCGGCTCTGCTGCGATCGTACGACTCGAGAAAAGAACCGCCGCCGGAATTCAACTGCACGATCTGGCAAGCGGGCCGGGCGACGTGCGCTACCGGTCTCGCATTCAAACCGATCCAGATCGGCCAGCACGTCTTCATCGACGAGGGCGCGGGGACGTACAACCCTGCGCCCCAGATCCTCGATGAGGCGGCCGTGAATGAATGGCCTGGACGGGAGATCGGCGTCTTCGTCAGTCTCGGCACCGGCAAGCGGCCTCCGGGAACGGACGACAACCATCACGAATGGTGGGAGGACTTCTTCGGCGATGCGCTGGGCCACTTTGCGGAAGCGCGCAGGCGGCTGATCGCCAAGATCGAGGGCTGCGAGGAAATCCACCAGTACATGCTGAGAGAGCACCTGGCCAAGCGGAACGTGAACAAGGACAACTACTACCGATTGAACGTCGAAGTCGGCGTCGGGGAGTTTGGGATGAACGAGTGGAACCGGCTGGCGGACATCAGCACCAACACGCGGCGCTACCTTGCAAGGCCCGAGGTGCAGAAGATGAATCACGATGCCGCCGTGAAGCTCGCGAAGATCCACCGCGCTCACCGTCGGCTGCAAGCGCACGCTGCAGCTGTCAACCTGCCCGAAGACGAAGAGAAACCGCTCCCTCCGCCGCCTGAACCAGTCTCATTTCCACCCATCCCAAACGTGGTGGAACTTCCGGCAGAAGTACCGGAGGAGTACCTGCACCGTCCACATCATCCACCGTCTCCGCGTCCGGAAAACCAGTTCTCCTCGTCGCAGGACAAGTTCACGGTCGTCGCCCCGGACGGATACCCGCCGCAGTCCGAAGACACGCATCCTCATCACCCACCCCGCCGCAGTGCGAACAACACGCCCCCGGGCCGCCGCTCCGGCAGCGACGTTGCCTCCTACCGTCAGAGCCACGAATTCAGCAGGTCTAGCTCGAGCAGGCCGAGCTCGCAGCAGCAAAGCTCCCCCCGTCTCAGCACGGAGACCTTCGGCTCGACGGTTCCGCCGCCCGTCCCGCCCAAGACCCCCATCCCGTACCCCGACGACAACACCAACGGCGGAGGCATCACGATGCCACTCCCGCCGAGACATGTCCACTCCGGCAGTATTTCGAACGGGAGCTTGATGCCGCCGTATCCCATGGACGGGCCGCCGCCGGCGGTCAACAAGCTACGGAAGCCGACTTACAACGTGGGATGATGAGACGAGACGATCTTTGGATCTGCTGTTTTCGTCGGAACGTGAGCGGCAGTCTCCTCTCTTCTCGTGCTGATGGCCGGATGTATATCTTCTATGATATCCCTTACGACCCGTCATGCCGTGACCGATACCCTTTTCCCCGTGTTCTATCTGTATTTGGCACACTTTTCCTGAGTTTCCTGTCTCGCATAAATCCTTCATGATTCCTCTATGTATGTCTTTTTTTCCGTGCATGTGATATGATACCAGATGTGTACAGCCGGATGGGATGGGATGGGATCGGACGGGACAGGCAGGGCATGCGTGATCGATGCATCCACGATGGTTTCTCACCTACCTAGTTTAGTACCTATGTATTTATCGGATACCGTGGCCGGGCAGCTGGCGAGATGTATGTTGTAAGACCGGGCAATGTGATTCTGTGATGTGATTCTTCCTTCCTGCTCTGTACGTTGGAGAGTATTTTTATTTTCATTCTGTCACAGTCTCTTCGAAGAGACGGTGATTAAAAAAAAAAAAAAAAAAAAAACATACTGGCCAGGAACGCAGTAAATAATCCACAAAGTATGTGTGGTTCTTCTGTTCTTGGCCAGATGCCGTGTCCACAGCCAAGCTTTCCACGTGCTTTTTACGTATCATGTCATGCATATCTTATCATTCCTGTTATGGAGCAAGTACAGTAGTTCAAGGGCAGCGATCGATCCCTAATAATGATAACGATAACGATAGGCCGGCCTATGATTATCATTTCTATTACCGTGAGCCGCGAGTGGTAAGCGGGCGACTACTAGCTCGTTCGTTACTCGACGGGTTTCAGCATCCGTGGTTCCTGACCTGGTCCCTGGACGACGTGGGGTGGAGGGTGGCATTGGCGACGTTTCATCTATTATTATCATCGCCCGACAGGACAGGACAGCGACCCTGAGAGGCTGGCTGGGCGAGATCGCGGTGGAGAAGACCGTCTGGATGCGCGGGTCGGATGTGGTTCGCCAGTAATTTAGTGATGATGATGCGGGAGGACCGTGGAGAGAGAGATCAACGCGGAGGGGAGATGACGAGATTTACGGTGGCTGGTAGGGAGAGGCTGCGATGCTGCGCACAACAGGAGAGAGAGAGAGAACAGAGGATTTTTTTATGTCTTCTTGAGAATCTTTATCATTATTATTCTGCTTTTCTGTCCTCTGGCAGATCCTGCAGGCGAAACGCCCACACCCGACGAGCGACACGGCGTGGAAGTGCAGCCGCCCTACTGACGGACGTCCAGACGAACACCCCAGCCCCCTCCTCTCGTCCTCTCAGCGTCACTCCGCCCCGGACCGTCTGCCATATTGGGTCTTTGTCTCCGTGTCCAATTCCTCTTTTCTTTCTTTATGTCTTGAGTCCTCAGTTTATTTTTTTTATTTTTACTTGTTACAGGTGCATACCTGCCTACTTACTGAACCGCTGGTGTGCGGCCAGCAGGCAAGGATAGACAGATTGACGGTGCAAGCAAGATCAGATCGGACAGACGAGACTCGACCGTCCCAATTGCTCTGGAATCCCAGTGTCAAGGGCCATCCTCCGACTCTCCCCCCGCGGACGACGATCAAACCACGCATTGGCACCTGCGGCGTGTCCACTCGAGTCCTGTCTCCGACGTCATCGGCCTCGAGTGCCGGACCCGGCGTCAGAGATACACCTCTAGTCCATCCAGAGCTGTCACCTTTGAAACCCGCTGCCAGCAGACCTGTGTTTCACGTCGTCCACACGAAACCGTCAAAGGCGATTCGAGTCTAACGTCAATGACCCGGCGATAACGGCGTTACCCCTCTTCCGTCCATTCCTCTTTTTAACCACGCAACCACACTCTCACTGCCGTGGACCGTATCTCTGTTCGTGGACGAACTCGACGGTCCGCAGGGCAGTCGTCCGTTCCCGGGGAGTGTGTGCTCGATCGACGTTCCTGACGCAGCGGCCGCCATTGCGGGCCAGTGGCCTTCGTTGCAGTCATGGACGCAACCACCGCGTCGGCCGTCGCACGCCATGTGAACGGTCTGTATGCGCGCATGGGAGGCGCCGGCGGCGGCGGCGAGGGCCGCCCGCCCATCTACAAGGCGATCGGCATCTCGCTGGCCGTGGCCTCGGGCTTCTTCATCGGCACGTCCTTCGTGCTCAAGAAGATCGGCCTGCTCAAGGCCAATGTCAAGTACAACGAGGAGGCCGGCGAAGGGTACGGATACCTCAAGAACTTCTGGTGGTGGTTGGGCATGACCTTGATGATCGTCGGAGAGGTGTGCAACTTCGTCGCCTACGCCTTCGTCGATGCCATCCTCGTCACGCCGCTGGGCGCGCTGTCCGTCGTCATCACGACCATCCTGTCGGCCATCTTCCTCAAGGAACGGCTCAGCTTCGTCGGCAAGATCGGGTGCTTCAACTGCATCGTCGGCTCCGTCGTGATCGCGATGAACGCGCCGCAGCAGTCCTCCGTCAACGACATCCAGTCGATGAAGGCCTATGTCCTCGCGCCGGGATTCCTGATCTACGGCGGGATCATCGTCGTCGGGTGCGCGTTCATCGCGCTGTGGGCCGGGCCCCGCTACGGCAAGAAGACCATGTTCGTCTACCTCAGCGTCTGCAGTCTGATCGGGGGCTTGAGCGTGGTCGCGACCCAGGGTCTGGGTGCGGCCATCCTCGCGCAGATCCGGGGCGAGCCCCAGTACAAGGAGTGGTTTCTCTACGTGTTGTTTGCCTTCGTCGTGTGCACGCTTCTGACGGAGATCATCTACTTGAACGTAGGTTCCAGTCTCCCGCGCTCGCCGGGTCAATTTGCTGATGAAATAATAGAAAGCTTTGAACATATTCAACGCAGCGCTTGTCACGCCGACCTACTACGTCTTCTTCACGAGCGCGACGATCGTGACGTCGGCGATCCTGTTCCAGGGCTTCAAGGGGTCCGGCATCCAGATCGCGACGGTCATCATGGGATTCCTGCAGATCTGCGCCGGCGTCGTGCTGCTGCAGCTCTCCAAGTCCGCCAAGGACGTGCCGGACGCCGCGATCTTCAAGGGCGACCTCGATCAGATCCGCGAGGTCGGGGAGCAGGAGCAGCCCGAGTCCGAGCCCAAGGCGGACGCGATCCGCGGCACGGCGGCGATCATCCGGCGCATATCCACGTCGAGACAGAAGATGGAGGTGGAGGAGGCGAAGAGGTACTTCCGCGAGAAGCAGGAGGATCTGCTCAAGCCGCCGGCCGAGAACGAGATCATCGAATGGGACGGATTGAGGAGGCGCAAGACCGTCATCGGCCAGGGCCCGACCATGGCACGCACGCCAGGGTCGACGAAGACGGTCCACCCGCCGCTGGGCATGTCCCGGTTCCCCGAGGAGGAAGAGGAGGCGCCTAGCATGAAGCAGGCCGGCAGTCATTCGTTCCGACATATCCTCCATCCTTCGACGTGGGGGGCGCATCACGATGGACAGAGTCCGCTGCATCCAGTGGCTCTGACGAACATATCCTTCAATGCGAAGAACACCGACGCCGCTCGCCACGGCGTCGCCCGGGAGAATACTCTGGGATCGGCGTTCGATCCGACGAAGGAGCGGACCGACTCGCCCCGTTCGATCGCGTGGGCAGATGGAGTCCGCGACAGCAGACAGACTGCCTCTGGACCAGCACCTGAGACCCCGCGGCGCCAGTTCTCCTTCCAGAGCGTCTTCAACCGGATATCTCCCAGGAGCCCGGCCAGCCCTGGCCGCGGGATCCTGCGGCGATCCCCCCTCGCGGACGGCGTGCAGAGACGCGCGTTGAGGAACGCGACGGAGGAGGAGCGACTGGGACTCGTCAAGGGCGACTCGCGGGTCCTCGACGAGGAGGACCTGCTGAACGAGAAGCTGCAGCGGAGGCTGTCCTCGTCGTCGGAGTCGAGCATGGAGGAGGATCTTCCGCCCGCCCAGGGACGCGGGCAGAGACAGGGACCGTACTCGCGCGCCCACCAGGGCTCGACGTCCTCCTCCGAGTCGAGCACGTCGTTCCCCCGGCAGCGGAACTACTTCATCTACCCGCCCTCCCGACAGGTCTCCTCGCCATCTGAAAACGACGACGAAGTCGACGACGGCTGGCAGATGCCGCGTGCTCGCTCATCTTCACATCCGCAGCCCGCCGCGCCGGCTCCACGCATCCTCCCCCCTGTCCCGGCCGCGTCGCCGGCTCCCCTAGGCGATTCCGCCGCTTCTGACACGTACACGCGGGTCGAGCTGCGCTCGCCGGATCACCCGCATTTCAGCGGATCTTCCGGATCCGACCTGGGCGTCGCGTCGCTGTCTTCGTCGTCGTCGTCGTCGTCGTCGTCGGGCGACGGTGGCGGCGGCGGTCGTGGCGGTCGCGATCACCGCCGCAGGGAGAGCGGCTGGCGCCGTGCGGGACGGAGAGGGGGGACAGGAGGAGGGCGAGGCGTGCGCGGCGACTCCGCCGGCAGCAATAGTAGCAGTGGCAGCGGCAGCGTTGACGCCGGGAGAGGTCTCGTCCGGGGAGAAGGGGGGTTTATATAGATCGGTTGAATTCGATGTGAGACATGTAGACTGATTTGGGTAGAGGGGCATTTAATAATGCCTTCTTTTGGTTGCATCATGGCATGGTCTGGTCTGGTCTGGTCTGGTCTGATCTGGTCGGATATGATCTGAACGGCATGATCCAGCGCGATACGACATGTGTGATATGGTATGGATGTTGACACGATACGATCCGATCTGATGGCGACTCCATTTATGACGTCCCTTCAATACTTTTCTTTCGGGTCTTTTTTTTTCTTGGTCTGGGTCTGGGAAACTGCTTGCATGAAATGGAAGACCGGGCTTTGGCTTGTACTCTATGTATGTATTTACCCCCGTGTCTGTATGTACGGTACTGTACTGTACAGTATAGGAAGTGTTTAGAAGAATGACTATGAATGAATGGAACTGATGAGATCAATGGGGATTTCTCCGTCTATATCTGCTACCTGCTTTTTTTCCTTTTTCTTTTTTCTCCTTTTCTCTTCTCTCTATCACTTTTTTTTTAAAAAAAGGAAAATCCTTGATGGATCAGAAAGACATTGATGTTGATGTTGATATCGATATATATATACCCTGTCCATCCATCCATCTATCTGTCTGTCTTCCAGACCTAGCAATCTATCTATCTAATTGTAGCCGAACCAAACCAGCCCATCCGACCCATCCATCCCAACCCAACCATGCTGAATATCGACCTCGATCCCGATCCCCATCCCCATCCCCATCTTGATCTTGATATCGGTCCCGACAGAATGCAAAAAAAGCAAAAAAAAATGCAATGCACCGGAAACGGAAACCAATAAGCATAATCAGAAGAAAGAGAGGGAGGGGGAAATAGAAAGCCCCCCCCCCCCCCCCGGCCCCCCGGAGAAGGAAAGAAAGAAAGAAAAAGAGAGAGAACCCGACCCTGACCCCCTCATCTATCTCATCTCGTCTCGTCTCGTCTCGTCTATACCCATACCCCATACCAATACATACCAGAAATGCAAGAATCACACCCCCACCTTCTCCCCGTCACATATGATTCTTCTTCTCATCATCATTATCATTATCGTTATTCTTATCACTACTGCTCCGCCCAAAGAACTCCAGCACGCTCGGCTGCCTCTCCGACGCCATGTGCAGCGTCTTCTCCGCGAACCGGGCCTCAGGGAGGCGTTTGCGCGCTTTGATGCTCTCGAGGACCCTGCATTCACCGTCAACATCAAACACGATCTTAGCACACATGTTTACATGTATATCATTAGGTATATATATATATATATATATAAGGAAGGGATGAAAGAAAAAGAAGGAAGAAAGTCAAAAGGGGAAAGGAGAAAAAACAAACGTACCACTCCACGCCCACGAACCTCACCCCACATCCTCCTCCCAGTTTCTGTATCTCCTGCTGGAGCTTCACCGCCGAGAGACCCCCTCCACAACCTTCTCTGCCACCGTTCCCATTGGGACTATTCGGTTTCCCCAGAATGACGTGCGTGACCCGCCGCCGCGCCAGCGTGATCGCGATCTCGGCCCCGTGGGACACGAGGAGCTGTTTGAGCCGGTGGTCCGAGACGAGCGGGTAGGTGGAGCCGTTGATGTAGATCGTGAGGCCGGCGAAGATGCCTCTGCGCTGTTTTTCTTTGGAGTTTCGTTCGTCTTCTTTGGAGTCTTTTTCAGGGACGGGATTTGTGGTGGTGGTGGAGGAGGAGGAGGAGATAGGATCTGATCCTGATCCTGATCCTGATCCTGGTCCTGTCTTTGGCTCTGTTGCTGCTGCTGTTGCTGTTGCAGAGTCGGCGACAGTGCCGATTGAGGACGGTCGTCTAGTGTTATCACTATCATCGTCCGTCGAAGAAGACGGAATAATAATAAGAGGAATTGGCCTCGAATCTGCATCCGCGATCGTCTTGTCCTTGTCCTTGTCCTTCATATCCTCCGTCCCAGCATGTCCCAGACCAGGCACAGGGCCAGGGACAAGATTCTCCTTCTCCTTCTCCTTCTCCTTCTCCTTCTCCTTCTCGATCCCATCCTTTCCCTTCTCATTCCCACCGTCAACCTCGACCCTGCGCCTCTTATGCTCATTCTTGGCCACACCGCCCATAAAACTCCGAATATCCGCACACCCGTGTCCCCTCCTCCTCGCTTCCTCTTTGGAAACCCACCTCCGCTCCCACACACTCCAATCCATCATCATCTTCTTCCCATCGCCGGTGTTTTCGTCGCACGGCAAGCCCGCAAACTGCCTTCTCAGCTTCTCCTCCCGCACACCCCGCCACCACGTCGTCCCCGCGTAGGCCGGCCCGCCGTCGGCGCGCTGGTGGCCCGTCGCGGCCGAGTTCCACGGGTCGAAGGTGAGGTGGTTCGTTGGGATCGGCGCAATCTGTTTACACGAGGTCGATACTGCTGCTGCTGCTGCGGGACGGTGGGGGTGTCGGTTCGAGGTTGAAGAAGAGGACGTTGGAGGAGGCATTTCTTTCTGGTGCAGGGTCAGGCCTGTCTCCTACTGTAGAGTCTTGTGAATTGAATTGAACTGAAATTGAAGAATTGAAGTGACCAGACACAGACGCACACCCAGATCCAGACTGCAGGAGATTGGAATTGGGATTGGAATAAAAAAGGCAGTAAGGTAAAGTAGTATAGAGTAGTAGCAGTAGTAGGAGTAGAACGGCGACAGAGGGGGAGGGCTGAAGAGGATGCTCAGTAGAACACGAAGCTCAAGTCGCTCTCTCGACACGAACACGACACGATCCCGCTGCCTACCGCCCGCCCGCCGAGATTGTCAAATGTCACGGGTCCCTCCATCCATCCATAGATCCATACAATGGACGCCAAGACCAGGCACGAGGTAAGGTTCCATGGGATGACGGGAATGTTTTTATTTAACCTGAACGGGTTTAGATCCAAGCACCCTGTACAGACTGTGAGAGCAGAAAACCGATAGATAGATGGATAGATCAGGTTACTTACATTAGTGCATGCATAGATGAGAGTTAGATGCAGATCCTAAAGTGCTGCTGCCTCTGTTACGTGGTGCATTACACACATACAGCATGTATGCAAAGTACACACATGCGACGATATGTATGCTCGCCAAAGCAAGAAGCTCTACGCTCATCTACTTCAAACTGACAAGCTTAGCTTCGGGAGAGGAGAACCGTAAATACGTACTCATAATATTTAATAACTGAACTGTCTGACATCACTGAACAGGAACAAGAAGAAAAGAAATTTTCGATACCTTCGTCATCATCACCATCGTCTCTTTTAGAACCATGCTTTTTGGAAGGGGCGTAGAGTGTCCCGTGCGGCCGGTGGACAACAAAAGTACGTGTCTGAGGAGCCAGGGTTTGCCCGAAGAGTCAAGAAAAAAAAAAGACGGAAAGAGAAAAGTGAGAAAAGGTCGACCCAAATTGTGACTTGACAGCGGTGAGACCGCTGACGTCGAAGAAGTGAAGATAAAATCAGAACCATATGACTGCAAAAGGAGATTCGTCTCATCACGTCGTTAAGTAACCTGTAGAAACAGCACACACATGGCGAACAAGCACGACAATGCAAACAGCCCAAAGAAAATCAGCAACATGTAAAGCCGTAAGTAGCACACCCAGATGCGCCCACCACGAGTAGTATAGACGTCATGGGAATCGTTGCGCAGGCGTGCGGCCTCGGCAGGAGACGAGTGGTAACAGAGGAAACATTAAGGAGTGAATACTTCGGTAGACAGCGAGATCCGTACCACTGCAGTGGTAGCTGATCCAGTCGAAGCGGGAATCAGAAGACGGCCGCTAACAGCAACACCGACAGTGACCTGTGCGTCAGATTGACGCGTAATGCACTACCACGAGATCGTCCAAAGGCAGTCACCTCCGGCGACTCATCACGCCAGCCTTGACCGGCTGCAGGGCAAGCGGAGCGCCTCCAACCGGCCCTCCCACGCTGGTCTCGGTAATCGTCCTGCGGCGCTTGGAGTCGTAGTCGACGCCTCGACTGTCCGGCCGAGCTATCCGATCCTCATCCTCCTCCCGGACACGCTTGGTGCCCAGGGTCCCGTTCATCGAGCTCGAGTACGCGGATGTCGAGTTGGATGTCGCCGAGTACGAGTCCGTGGCGGACCCGTTGGCGCTCGTGCCGCGGCTGTCACTCACGATGTTGTAGAGGCTGCTGGACTGCGCCGGTCTCGGGGACGTGTTGTACCCGGGAGCCCACTGCGGCTGAGCGGCACCGCTGCTCCGGGGCGTGATCCGCCCCGAACCGTTCTGGTGCGGAGACCCGGTCATGTCGGAGGACAGATGAGAAGCTTCTCCCGTGAGACTGCCCACGGAGGGGTTGGTCGTGTACGTGTAGGAGGAGCCACGGTTGGCGTTGTAGGCGGCGTGGTTGTCGTGTATGTACTCCGCGTCCTGCTCCTGAACCGGCTCCCCCTCACCCGATCCATGGCCGCCCACCTGTCCGTTCCCCTGCGAGTAGCGATCGGCTTTCACCTCACTATTCTCGGTCTCAGCCTGTCCTCCGGACGCCCGCACCGAGGGAGGTCCCATTTCGCTCTTGAGGTACGAGGCTGGGGGCAATGACGGCCCAAAAGTCAGGCTCGGCTGCGGAGCATACTGCGCCTGCGACGGGGGAGCTGCGGAGTAGTACGGTTTCGAGCTGTCGTACCCCGACTGGCTCTGATACGACGGCATGCTCTGGATGGGAGGCGTTGTCGCCGGGGTCGCTGGCAGCGATCGTGCGCTGCCGAGGCCGCTCTCGATCGACAACGGTTGCGACGTCTGGACGCCGGAGCTCATGCTCTGGCCTCCCCATTCATACGAGGTGCCCTGGGTGCTGATCGGAATGAGGCTCGACGCGCTCGTGGGCGGAGTGGGGAATGTATGGGCCCGCTCCAGCGCAGGTGCAGGTCGATTGCTTGGATGAGGGATGAGAGCATTGGACGGTGAAGATGTTTGCTGCTGCTGCTGCTGCTGCTGCTGCTGCTGCGTCGAGGTCTGCGATCCCTGCGACGTCCGCGTGGTCGGGGGCGCTTCCAATTGCCGTCGTTGAGGCATGTCATGCAAATACAAGCTCGGGCGCGTGAGGTTCGCAGGATGGTACAGCAAGCCACCAATGTTGTGCACAAAGAGCGGATAAAGCAGGTCCGTGATCTTCTCCTTGTTCGCAAAATCGAGCGCTCGTTCAAAGGGAATCCTTGCGAGGGTCAGCTCAGCCGAAAGCGATCATTACACACACAAAGACACACATACCACACGCCCTTCAGATGCATCGGCCCGATCTTCACCACATGGCGAATCTTCTCACTCTTCAAGATACCATCTCGACGGCCTCGAGTCATTCCCGCGACGTTCAGAAGCTTGGTCCCATTGATCATGTGGTTATCTACACTTGGTCAGCACGAACCTACCCCGTTTCCGGCCAAAGAAAGCGAGGTACTGAACATACCCTCTCTTCGAGCGACACAGACACCCTTCGCCTCGACCTGGTAGCAGAGACTGCCCTCGTCTTCCCACAGCGTCGCCGTGACCCGCGGCTTTGCTCCCGGAGGGCATATTTGGCCGGTGGTGTCGAACGTGTAGGGCTGCGAGGTCGGTGTGGAATTGCTCGTATATGTGGAATTGTTCGTATATGTATGGTGTGATACCGTGTGGCTTGGTATAGCTGGTTACACAAGGTCAGCTTCGGACATGGAACGAATAACACCGCAAAAGTCGGATGGACGTGACTGACCAGGCAAAGGCAGCAATTGCGAAGATACTTGGCTGGTCATCGTGGTCGACGGAGGCTGGGTAGTCTGCTGCGACGTAACGCCATTGGCGTATCCATACTGGGAATACGAGCCAGTGGCATATGTCGAGGCCGGCTGCAGAAGCGGGGGCTGCTGGTACGGCGTGTAGTGAGTGAGCGGCCCCGCAGTGGCCGCCTGCGAAGTGTACGACTGCCCCGACGACAGATGCGACGAATGCACGTCCATGTACGGCTGTGTCTGATTCATGTTGCCAACGATGCTCTGGCCCTGGTAATAACTGTCGCTGCCGATGTAGTCGATGCGGGCGGATGAGAGCCGGTTCTGGCTAGCACCCGAGGAGGGAGGAGGGCTCTTGGCCTCGTTCACAGAGGACTGAGAGAAGCTCGAAAGGCTCGTCCGGGAACTAGGATTGCTTGACCCAGACGAGGCGGATGTCGACGAATCGTGGGTGCCGACCCGAGAGAATGGAAGGCCCGACGAGGGCAGAGTCAGCGCGGGGAGCTTGTCGCCGGACAACGGTCGTTCCGCCGCGTGGTGGTTATACCAAGGAATGTCGACGGGGCCTCTAGTGTGGACCTGGGAGATCGACGGCAGCTCCAGTTTTCCGGTGTTGGCGGGAAACGGTCTTCGTGGCAGGAGGGGTCCAGCAAGGACAGATCCAGCTGTGCCGCGAGGCTACCGGGGGCAACGGTAACCTCCAGACGGCAGGATGGACGGGTGAAAACTCGTCAAGGATGTGATCGACAGGAGAAAATCCGTCGATACCAGCAGAACGAAAAAAAAGCAGGAACGATAAAAAAAATGTAATCGTTCAATGTGGAGATCGCTGCAAAAAAATAAATAAAAAGCGATCTCGTCAATTGGCAGGTGTAAAAATGCAGGACAATCGTTGCAAGGCTCGTTGACGTTCGTTACCCGTGGACGCTGGAACACACACAAACTCGGCTCGACAGTGCAAAAACGGCTATGCAGGACGTGCTCGTGGAAAAAAAAAATTCTATATCAAAACAACTTTTCTTTCCAGGTCTTTGACGTCTCACGCAGGAACCATGAAACTGCTGATACCACGAAAAGCAGCCGCAAATGCAGAAAAAAGGACAGGTTCGTGGGTCTTCGTGTCAGATCGTGGCCGTGGGAAAGGTCAGCGGAGAGAGATGCTGGTCGAATGCGATTGAGAAACAGATGGAACCGCGCGGGTCGATGCCAAACGAAGTCTATGCGCAGCCAACAAACAACACAAAGGACAAGGGGGATCGTGCTCGTGGCTAGTCGTAACGGTCGTAGCGGGTCGTGAGAGAGGAGAGACGCTCTTCCCCGTGCAGGAGGGGCAGCACAGCCGGCGCGTCTGGAGTCAATGGCCCAGGTAAGCGGAAGCTATGATGAGGAGAGGAGGAAGAGGAGGAGGAGCACGGAGGGAGGGCGGAGCGATGCACGATGGGGAGCTCCTGCAGCGAGGTGGGATGCTAAGGGGAGCAGGAGAAGAAAAGCAAGAGGAGCATGGGACAGGCAGTAGGGCTGGCAGTGCAGGAGGGGTGGAGGACGATCGCAAGCCGGCGTGCTTGGACGAGAAGATCATACAAGAGTGGAGGCTGGCGAAGGCCAACACGCAGGATGGCTTGTGCTTGAGCGTATACTTACGAGGAGAGAGAGGGAGACAGAGAGGTAGAGAGAGAGCTCCGGCAGGCTCTCTCTGGGAAAACGTGGGAAGGCCTCGAGAGCTGCGGAGGGGAGGAGGGACAGCGAGGGCCAAAACGACAGGACAGGCGACCGGCGGCCGCGTTTTCAGAGGGAGGCTGGGAGGAGTGCAGCGCCGGGTGTCGGGCGGTCTGCTGTGCTGGCGATGGGGCGCGGATGCGTTGGTCGCGCGGTGGGCTCCGGGGGGGCCTTGGGATTGGGAGACGCCGGTCCACCGCGAGTCCTGTCTAGAACGTCGCGGAGAGCTGTCTGGATGACCTCTGACCTAGGACGAAGAGACTGTCAACGACAACCTCAGGCTGCAGAGATCGGTGGGCCTTGCCGGCGGAGAGCCTGCCGTGGGGCCAGAACAGAACGGACAGCGCACGCAGGGGCCACTCGTTAATCCTCCGTTGCGCCTCTCGCGACGGATCCCCGGTCCAGATCCCCGCTGCAGGGGGGGGGGCCAGGACGTGGCTAAAATAAAAATAAAAAAAAATTAGAGAAAAAGAGAGAAAAGAAAAAAGACGTACGGAGGATCCTGCAGGCTGGCGTGCACGGCCCTGGTTCTTCCGCTGGGGAAGCGTTCCCGACGGCGCTGGGATGATGCTGGGTCGGGCGCGGTGATCGAAAAACAAATGGATCAGCTTCGTGTGGGGATCCTGAGCAGATCGTCCGGAACCGCTACGGCAGAGCTTGGGTCCTCTGGGTCGCCGTCGCCTCTCTCTTCCGCTGTCCACTCCACCAGACCAGACGGAGAGCGCCGTGGGAGACAGATGGAAGGATTGTCGAGCACGCAATTGGGAGGACGTCGGTCCGACTGCTGTGCACACGCACGTCAACCCCGAAAAGGCCTCTGTTGGCAGATCGACCGGCGTGACCGCGAGGCTGACGGCTCGAGGTCTCTGCTCGGGCGTGTTTCTTTTTTTGCTCGCGACGGAGAGAGAGATCCCCGTCGGTTACGATGGTAGTAGTAATTGTACTCCGTATATACTTCAGAGAGCCCTGCAGCTGGAGCTCCCCCCGGTTCGGATCGTATGCCTCCTGTAGCCACCGCTGTGTTTCCTCTCAAATCAAACCGCTGACGATGATCTCTGTTTCGTTTCTGCACCGACAGATCTCCGGACGCGCAATGGTGAGACGGTGCTGTTGTCGATAAGAAGAAAAAGGACGAGGAGTCTGGTGAAGAGGAAAACAACAAGCTCTGGAGGACTAGGACTGCAATGCGCTGCAATGCGGGCGATCGCCTCGAGATGGAGCTGCAAGTGCAGGCGGGCGAAAGCTGAGCAGCTGCCAGTGCAGTGGACTGCAGTCACGTCAGGCACGGGGTGAGAGGCAGAACAGGCGGGAGGCAGATGGTATGCAAGATTGCGCGCTTCTAGAGCGGGTGGTAGATCGCGATATATGAGCCAGAGGCGTCACACCGACCGCGGTTAAGGCCAGAGAGACACGGAGCATCCATCGTCCAAATCACTCGCACCGTCCAGATCTACCAAAAAGGATCCAGCTCGCGGCTTCTGGCGCCCCAAGCTCTGACTCCGCACTGGAGAAGCTTCCATCTGCTTCCCCTTCACTCGCATCTCAGGATACGTCAATATCCGCCCGGCTATCGCTGGTTTTTTTTTTGTTTCTTTTTCTCTGGCATAGCTGCGGAGGATACTGCCGGAATACAGAGCGCAGTACGGGTCTACCTAAACAGCTGTCCGTATACGGGTACGAGACCTGGGTGAGGCTCAAACAACAAACTGCGATGATTCAAGACAAGACAAGAAGAGACAGCCAGCTACTCTCTTCCGCAGTGTGCAAGTGGGGAAAAGCGGTGGGCGGGACGCCCAACCCCCCCCCCCCAATTGGCGTGTCTGACCGGCGCCTGATAAATCTCAATAATCAAGTCTTTCGCGCTGATGATCTGGAGGGCGTTAGGTGGCGGGCCCTCTCTGCCTTTCCAGCATAGGATAGCTTACCGCCATCGTCCCAGACTTCGCCGACGCAGTGATCATCCCTGGAAAGGCAACGCGCGCCCTCTTTTCTTACTCATCCCACGGTGGGTAACAACACACGCGCTGGCTGCAGCCGCTAGGCGATGGGATGCAGGCAAGCGAGGAGGAAGGACAGGGAACCCGAACATGGACAATTCAGGGCAACGAGGGCAGGGATGGCTGCCAGGAAGAGGGGGGGAACCAGTGGCCCAGAAGGCACCACGAACGACGGGCGCTTTGTGACCGGCCGGTGAGGAGACCAGTCGATCAAGGGCGAGCAAGGGCCATGTCCAGGACCCCAGGTGCGTTGTTCCGTTGCCTGTTCTGTCGTTCTGGTCCTCTGATCGCCGCCTTGTCTTCGCCAACCCGTGACATTTCGTCTCTCGATCATTTTGATGTTCCGGCCAACCAGGTCGCTCCGTACTCCGCAGCAAGGGTCCGAGGTACAAGCCACGAGTCGCTCTTCACGTTATCATACCCTGTCGTTGGCGCTGACCCGTCCTGGAAGACGATCCGATGGATATCGGAAAGGCAACCGCTGTAGCCAGAATTCCGACGAGAAGGAACTAATCTCGTCGTCTGGATTCTGTTATCTATTCCGCAGCAAGCAGAAAGCCCTGTGTTCAATCTAGGATCGATGTGCGCAGTGCAGTGCTGTCTGGAATATGCAACTCCACTTTTGATCCTTTGGTTCTACTGTACTGCGGCCGTAAGATCTCGCCTCTCGCAAATCAATCCCTACTGTTTTGCTCCGTAGGCAGCTCCGGACTCCGGGTAGATAAAAATGGACTTGGCTTCTTTGTTTCAAGCTTCGGATACCGGAAAACATGCATCATGAGGCCCCGGCCGCAGGCCCGCAACGAAAGAGTCTCTGACTGGTTTGGCAAGCTAGCCTGGCCGACTAAGTCGATTCTGTGTCGTCCGCCTCTTCTACATTGGGTCAAAGGTGATAGGTAAATCCAGCTCAGATGCACCAGCTACTGCGTACAAATACATCGAGAACATCCTGCGCAGCTGTTTCGGTAAGCTTTGCAGAGCAGATGCTGCATTGGCGGGCTATGTCCTTAACTGCTACCGCATCTTATGGCCCCCTGCACGGTCCAGGGACCTAGACCAGGTCCGACTCGTGCCAGAAACTGAAAGTCTGAAAGGAGAATATCGACGACGAATTCTTACTTTGGTATGCTTGACTGCCCAGCAATAGAATGTAAACGGTCGTGTGTAGATGTAACAGAAAGCCAACGCACAGGGCTATCGGGATTACTGCCTCACCGCTACTGTGTAGCGCTCCGTAATCAACAGGAGCTCATTCCGTGACAGTTTCGGCGTACTCCATATTACCGTGTTCTCCTTGCTTTTCCTTTCGGGTACGAAGTACGGAGGACTTCCCGTACGTCAATAAGGATCAAGGATTCACAGCCTTGCCAGCCATTTACAGGAGAGGAGAGCTTGGCAAATATCTTTTCCTGGTTTTTTGCCAGGATGTGTGGCGCTGGGTTAACCACAAGGGGAATCCGACCCTGGATGGAAGACCGACTGATACATCCGGGGCTGACCACGCTTGCTCGATCCAGAAATCTGTTAGCGCCAGGTGGACCAGGACCAGCCTCTGGAGTCTGGGACAAACTGACATGTCGGGAAGGTTGAAGGCACCGTACCAGAGAACAACCTCCAACTTCCCCTGTCCATATCCATGGTAGCAAAATTCGGTGGTTTGCAAAGCGATGGTGGTATCCATGGGACGGCCAAGACTGGGTCTGGGGCGAACCAGAACCAACACACGGAGATTGCTAAAAACAGAAACATCCAGTTATTTGTAGCGAAACGTCTTTGGTCTGCACTCTTTCAAGATGAAGACTCGAGTTAGATCGGTACCCATCACCATATCGCTTCATGACCTTATTGTGCGGTACGCGGCGATTGGGTAGAAAAAGGCAACCCTGGCCGCCGAAGACGAGCATGGGTTTGCTCCATAGCCTGTACGACATCGCTTCCTGATGGATGTGCGGTTCCGAGCAGGGGTCGTTATCCGAAACCCGATGATGGGCCCGTTGGACTCGTTTTACAGGAATGGCTTGGCCTTCCTTCACGGCCGAGCCCCGAACTGGAGGGGAAGTGTATCACGAGTGGGACGACGATGCGAACCTCAACCTGGCGGATTATTATTATTATTCGGATCAGGGAGGCATTGGGACACCAAAATCTGACTGTCCGAGAAGGGTTTGTGCACCGGTGCTTTGCTTCATCGTCCTAACTCTGAACACAGTTACGGAATTATTGGACCGGCGCGAGTTCTCAAAAGGGGATGGAAGGGGTAACGAGCGGCCAACGCACTGATGCTGATCCTATCAGTATGCTGATGCCTGTCGATTGATCGACACTGACGGTGGGATGTCGGTGCCTGGCGTGCCTTGACGCGAGGGGCTATGGGGAAGCCCTTCCGAGTCCCGACTCTCAGCGTCTGCTGTGACCGCGCAGGATCTCATCATCTGGATAGAGGAAATGGCTGAGGATGCAACAAGGAAATTGTTGATTTCTGGATTCTTCTCGTGCAGAGAGTGACAGAGTTAAGGTTGGTCGCGGGACGAGGTAGCTTGGTGCCGTGCAGTGTGAGGCTCTTTTCTCCGCCTGCGCGAGATAAGGTCAGGTACCTGCAGATATGACGCAGGTAATTGTGTACAGTACATCCGCAGTACATCATACATCGTACAGGAGAGCAGCATGCGGGCCGTTTTGCACCTGTCTTGCTCTCTTTCTCTAAACTACACTGGATAATGCTTCCAAGGTGAATCCTTTGCAGTTGGAAAGGGAGCAGTTGGTCCTTTATCTGAGCCGCTCTTCAAGTTGATACGGATGGGAAACCACCAACCCTATCGACTCCGGTCTCACTATACGAGATACCACAAATCGAAGGCGGAAAAGCTTGACATGTTGAATATCTGGGATCGACAGGGCTGCATACTGTCTCGGCCAATACCGAGAAGCATCCCCAGGGGGATCTGGTTCCTCCAGTTCGTCCATCACCGCCGATGGACGAATGTTCCTGATACCTTCGACCCATCCATCGCGGATTATTGGCCAGACGAGCTAGCAGGATCGTCAGAGAGAGAGGAAGGTACCGGGCCTGTCACCCACGGAGGATTTTCCCGCGGTTTTCCCGTGAAACCCTGCCGCCTCCCGCGAGCAGAGCCGTCGCTTGACGAGAGAATCGTTGGCCTTCAACGTAAGATCGTTATTTTCTTCAGCATCGCGCTTTCACCAATAACCGTTCGCACAGGGCGCGCCCGTTGCAAATAATATTCCGTACGTCCCGACCTACCTGCCCTGCCCCTCGTTTCCATCATCGAGGAGAGAACTCATGCCCCGCAAACTTGAAACGACTATCCCGCGGGTTCGTCGCCACTACGGACTAGAACATACTGGCCTTGACGCAGTTTGATGAACGACTGCGGAGGTGGATCGCGGCCATGGTCGATACGTTTTCTGGCTCCCAGCCTCCTCCGGACGCCGCCTACTGCAAGGGCCACGCAGCGTACCGCTGCAAATGCAGGAAAATTAAACTCACATTGCATGTCCCGTCGAGACGCGGGCACAGGCCAGATCTACCATATCCAGCCATAGCGGATGCTAGCCCTCGCGGCACACGCTAGGGATAACTTCAGGCGAGCTGACTTCGAAACCAGGACCAGAATCGACAGGGAGGATGAAATAACGGATGGCTGTGAACTCCGTACAGCAAATGGCTATGATTATCCCCCGTCGATAAATCCCTCGTTTTCACGGACACTCGGTGATCAAGCCACTAAAGCCCCTCACTGACAGGCCGCAGCGATGGCGACCGGTGGAGAACTTTTTTTTTCTCACTATCCACATCACACGCTGACTTGTATGTCCAACCTTGGATCATATTGACCCAGCTGTTTCTGCGCCCATAGGAGCCGAGTCTGCGTTCCGGATGATTTTCAAGGCTCCCAGCCTCCCAGGTTGTCTCACGAAGCTCTTTGAAAGGTGCACATGACGGATGCTGGTGGGCCAGTTTGAAATGTTTACGCCAAAGAGAGGGCAGGAAACCGTCGTAGGATAACCCGAAGAGAAACGGTTTGATTTGAATTATCGGCGGTTTCGTTATCACTGGGACTGGCAAAAGTCGAGCGCACGACAACAAGACCAGCCTGGTGCGCCGCTCAGTAGTTCAAAGCCAAGGATGGCCGAACCGAAGGCCCCCCCGGATCGGGAATCCCTGTTCATCCGATCGAAAAAAAAGTTCTGCGCCATCCCAGCACGATACCGGATAGAAGATGTCGTGTCTGCACAACATTGGAACGAGCAAGCCACGAGTGCGCCGCCGGGTTTGTGCGACGGGGATCGCGGGTGATCAAGTCCTTGCTCCGTCCCCTCGACCCAGGACGAAAGGCCCAACCGCCGCAGAGTGATCAATTTGCCTTGTCGCGAGGCGAGGAGGTCACTCTACTACTACTTCTCGACGAGGAACCCCGTTGCAACGAGAAAGAGGAGATCTCCGAAGCGGCGCGGTGATTGGGAGTCGCAGGATTTTCGCCGCCGCTGGCGCGAGTCGTCAGGCTCGATCGACTGGCGGTTGACGCGACCACGTATCTGACACGAAAGCCCAGAGGCCTGCAGTCAACCGGCTAGCGGGCCAGGTGGCTGCCCGCGTGTGGCCTTGTCGACGGTCCTCGACCATCCGGATCGCCCAGGCGCGACGTCGTCAGCGACTATCCCGCCTTTGACATCTGACCGCCAGTATCACCCAGCGGCCCCCACCTGCCTTGCTTTCCGGCGTGGCGGAGGCGGGACGGCCTTCAAGGGCCTTGGATGGCTTCGCAGCTGAGCAACATGGGCAACAGGGCCGGGTTTCAGCTGCAGCGACCCGTCGTTGCATATGCGAGTGTGAGCGACAGCCCGATCCGCGGCCCTCAGGATGGAGGAGACAGCCCTTGCCCGCTAAGCGGCCAGATTCACGCCCGTCGCCTCCCGGTTCCTTGTCTATTGCCTTCTAGCAAGCAATAATGGGGATCCGACGATGGGTCCAAGACAGCGGCCCCCTCCTTCGTTGCGAGCCTGCGACTGTCACTGACGGGTGTTTGCCTGGCTACGGATACGGGATGGAAAGAAAAAAAAACGCGGTTGGTGAAAAAGGCCGTTGTGTGACCGTTTTGTTTTGCCAGTCCTAGATCGAAGGGATGGTTTCCGATGGCTTCTGGATATGGGCCGCGGCGGAGGACGGGAAATCGTCCTTGGCGCCAGACCCACGGGATCTCCGGTGCAGAAACTTCAGGGCCGCGGCCACCACCACCATTATTATTCCCTTCCCTCATCGCGAATTACTAAACTCTGCCTAGACTGGTCCGATCCTGAATGCTTGTCGAGATCTCTCTTTATTTCCAATCTTACTACAGTAGTAGTACACTTGCTACGCAGTATGTCCTACCTGTCATCTGATGTGTGGACAGGACAGGAGTCCATTCTTTCTCTTTCCTTGTCACGTTTCAGATTTCCTTTAATTCCGTTCGGAATATCACTCGATTCGAAAGGCCTATCTCGACTGAACCTGATTTGGAATATGTGTTGTGTTGCATTCCAACAACAAGGCTCAAACAAAGCCTTGCAACGTCACCGTCACCGCAACCCGCCTGAAGCCCATCCAGATTCTAGACCCAGAACCTCGGGAGGAAAAAAAAAGAGGGGTTAAAAATAAAACATAGAAAAAAATGCGTTGTAACCGTCATTGACATTAAGGCTGACTCCGCATTAATTTCTGATTCGCCAAGTAACTCCGTAGATGACATTAGTCGTAAGTAGTAAGCGGGCGGTATTCCGAATCCGCTCACATTCCATTCCTCTCGGGAAGGGTACGGATTTTTCTACAGATGTAGTAGCGCTTTCCAGAAATCACCAGTCTGTCCTAGGCTCATTGTTGACAAATCTTCTGCTCTTGTTGAGACTTGTCTGACGAGAGTTGACGGGATGAATGATCGTCCCAGAAGACTCTTCCGCGGTGTCTGTTCTGCCATTCTTACCTCTCCAACGGTCTGCCGCCATCCTGTTTGCACGTACCGGACTCTACTACGTGGACGCTTTTCCTCGCGGATTTGATTCTTTGAAAAAAAAAAATAAAATAAAAAGTAACGAATCTTGATCCTGTAAGTTTTGAGAAAAAAAAAATTTACATATGAGATTTTGTAGTTTCATTGCAGGTATACGCCATATACAGTACAGCACAATAATCAATAAAATATAGAACATATTACTTCGGGACTCGGAACCCAGACCTCGTTTTTTATCTACTGCCGTATCCATAGATACATACATACATAGTCTTTATATATATATATATTCCTGTGAAACAATAATCGAATAAATATTTTTTTAAAAAAAAAATAAAGATCTCGAAGCAACACAGATAGCTCTCTCAGGCACACAGATATATATATATATATATATATGTATATTTGTATTTATATGTATCCATCCAAGTTTCTTTGCCCACACATTTCTTCTGGCAGAAGCTGTCCATCAATATATATTTACCTAATCCAGTACATCGAGCAGACGACAAACAAATTATTCCTTATTTGCTTTATTTATTTAATCGGTGCTTTGACGTTGTACGAGGACACTACCCATCTATCTATCTATCTACTGGCAGTCAGTCAAACAACCTTTGTTAGGTAGTCAGAGATCGAGGAATAGAACAGGTAATCGTGCCGGATGATATAAAGTAGATGGTAGATTAATCAACGGCCTTTTCAATTGCGAAGGATCTAGGTTTTCATGAATCTCTAATAGGTATTAGTTCGCAGAGCCACGTAAAAACTCGACTCATCTTTGGCAGCCATGACGTGGCAGTGGACACGCTGCTTGTGCGCGGCTGTCTCGAATCCATAAAGCATAAAGCGTAAGGCTGGAGTGATAGATAGATGACTCTGAAGCCGGAAAAGGTCGGTTGAACAAACGCAAACCAGCGTCCCTCCATCGGTCCAATGGCTAACTACCATAGAAATGACAATACTAAAAAGAAAGAGCCACCAGCCCGCCTAGCCCTGTTCAGCTCAAGAAGAACCCTTTTCTCTCTGAGAGAATATCCGCTGCCAGATGTCTATCCACTCCTGCTGCCGATGCGTCAACGTCTTTTGCGGGTTGCAGGATATGTCGGCGAGGATGTCGCGCAGCCGGTTGCTGAGATATTTCAGGCTAAGCATGGATTTCCAGTCTTTGACGGAGAACTTGATTCGGTTATTGTCGATTGATATGACGCCCGAGTACATCTTTCACAAGTCAGCTGAAGTCTGTCCTCTGGCAACAACAACAAAAAGAAAGAAGGAAACCAAGGGAAAGCATTTGCAGATATATCTCACCTTGAACTCGGGATCTCCGCACAGCAGGGCGACGGCGAAATCCTCGACAGCGCTCGTCTCGTGCGCATTGTAGAACTTGTTGCGGGCCTGCATGATGTGATAAAACGACAGCCATTTTATCGGAGCGTCCGATCCCTTGTTGACAGATGTCGGATGCAGGCTGACTGCCTGGTTATTCGCGACGTTCCGCCAGCCCTTGCCCTCACGGGCAAGCAGCTTCGGATAGAAGCTCCACGCAATCACCGAATTGACGACCAGGTCACTCCCGCTGTTGATATCGTACCGCTCAGGGACAGCGAAGAACTGTCGCTGGCGACCGGCGAAACGAACCCTAAGTTCAAACAGATCAGATGACGAAGTTGAAGCTTTTCGCCTGATACACACCTGTTAAGGGCAGCTTGTTCAGCAGCGTCCAGCTTCAAAAGCCCCGCATCGGCAATGGAAACCAAAAGCTGTATCTTGATATCCTCAATGTTCATCAGGGTCTGAGGGCTGAGGAAGTTCTTCCGACAGAACGAATACTCGTTTGCTCCCGGGGTATTCTTTATGCGCTTCCAGGCGCAATAGGCGTTGTAAACCGTCAGAAGATCGGAGTCACCTGGACATGATGTCAGTGGGACCAGTGTCAACAGGAGGATAGTAAATACCTCGCTTGAAGGACAACTTCGCATGTTGGCTCTGCGTGTTTGACCCAATGGTGGTAACAAAGGGTGACTTCGATGAGATGATAGCCGCAATGCTGACAGCTGCATCCAGGCATTTAAAGAAAGCCCCATAGATGATGAGTTTTCCTAGAAAGACATCCAACGGAAGTTTTGCGAGCTGCTTTCCCAAGGGAGTTAGATTCTCTGTATTCGTCAGAGCCTTTACTTCCTTCAGGGACTCGATTGCTCGTCTTATGTTTTTCGGTGAAGGCGGATCGAGAGCTTCGAGGAGGGTCTGTTCGACGTCGCCCAGGTTGCAGATCTTGACTCGTAATACCAGATCTTGCAACGAGAGTCTAAGCATTTCGGGTGTTTGCTGCTCTGCAAGCTGTCGAGACATTAGCTCTAGCGCAGCTCTATCTGTGGGACTCAAAACGTACCAGATTGTCATGCCTGTGCTTGGTGAATAGATGAAAGCAGATTCCATTCTGGACTCGACCGGCTCTTCCGCGACGCTGCTTTGCGTTTGCGCGTGAAATGAACGATTCCACGAGCCTGGAAAGTTGTCGTCTCTCATCGAACCTTGGAAATTGTCAGCAGAAGCAAGGCACTGGCGTTCGTGGGATTTGAAGACTGACCGCATTGTTTTCTCTTTCCCTGTGTCGATAACGGCAGTGATATCCGGAATCGTAATTCCTGAAGCCAGGTCAGTCAAGCCAAAGTGATAGTCTCGAAGGTTTCCGACCAGTTTCCGCGATGTTGGTTGCAATGACGATTTTCCTCATGCCTTCAGGAGGCACAAGGAAAGCTTTCTCCTGATCCTCACTGGGGATGGAAGAGTGAAGTGCATGGACGACCCAGCCCTTTTCAAAAGTCGGGTCGGATGAGATCTCATCATTGAGACGACGAATTTCTGCCAGACCAGGCATGAAGACCAAGATAGCTTTGCTGTACTGACTCAGCTCCGGCTTCGTAGCAATCGTGGCTATAAGTCTTGTAATCAGCTGGTAATCTAGGCGGTATTCATCGAATTTCATGACCGTTTCTCTCGTTTGCCTGGAGTAACCTTTGAGGGACGGCTGTGCATTTCCGGCGAGATCTTCAAGGGGTTTGTCTGACGTGGATTCATCAAAGTCATCCTCGAGCGTAGTATATGATTCGTTCTCAACCAGGCGGTAATTCGTCACCTCGATCGCGTCCTCCAGATACTTGACCTCCACAGGGAATGTTCGACCAGGTATGTTCAAGACAGGAACACCGCCGAGATAGGACGAAAAACGCTGGGCATCGACAGTGGCTGACATCAGTACAAGCTTCAGGTCCGGTCGTTTTTGCATTAATCTCCGAAGAACTATCAGAAGGAAATCACTGTCAATGGTGCGTTCATGAACCTCATCAAGAACAATGTGTGTTACGTCTTGGAAGTCTTCCGGCCTTTCGAGCATCCGTACTACCACTCCCGTCGTCCTATGCATAGTGAGCTCCACGTCCAGAAACACAGGAACCAGAAGCACATGAAATTTACGTACGCGAACACTAGTCTAGTAGACTGACTGATTTTGCTCTCCAGTCTGATCGCGTATCCCACTAGAGAGCGGGACGTTCCGACATCATTCTTGCTTTCTCCCAATTCCTCGCTTACCCTCCGCGCCAAGGATATGGCGGAGATTCTGCGAGGCTCTGTGACGTATATCTTGCAGGAGCGACCTTCCGATAGCTCATGCTCCAGGATGAAGGATGGTATCTGAGTGCTTTTGCCGCTACCTGTCTCGCTGCATATGATAACAGCTTGGTGTGTAGCAAGTGTATCAAGGATATCCTTTTTAAACCCCCATATCGGCAGGTTCATCCTAGAACGGAGCATATTCTGGAAGGCGGGGGTAGAAGCTTTATCCATCCAAAGTTTGGTCAATTGGTCCGCAGGCTCAACGTAATCCGTGGGGCGGTATCTTGAAGGAGATTCCGCTTGGCTGGCAGCTCCGTTTCTCTTCTTGAAATTGTCTGTTAGCACGACGTCATCTTCAAACTTCCCAGCGTTCTCCTGCACGAGTTTCTTGAGATGCCGGACGGTATCCTTGTCAGCTTCATCCTCTTGCTGTTTCTTGACAGCTGAGAGTTCCGTCCATAGCTCTCTCCAGACTGCCGGAAGTCGCAGATATGCCTTGCTCTCTTTGGGGTTTTGCGCGGAAATAAGAAAGAGTACCAGGGTCGAAATATAGCCCTCGGCTTGCTGGGATGTTGGCGTTGCGATTGTATCCATCGAAGCAAAGGTGGCATATGGATTCGACTTGTGTGTGACCATATCCAACGAAAGGGGAAACGGTATATCCTGTGGTTTTGACCACTTTACCTCAACTGCTTTTCTGTTCGAATATGTTGATGAAGAGATATCTTTGTAAGTCACAGTACATCCGGGATCTCTGATAATGCGAAAACTCATTAGCCTACTTATTTCCGGTAATGTAAAGAAAGAGAACACGAACCTCGCCTTGCAGGTTTCTTCTAGCACCCGTCGAGGGCTCAGACCTGTTGGTTTACCAAAATCGCGGATCTGAATGCTGGAAGACATTGGCTCAGCCACCAATGTTGGTTCAGCGATGGACGTTTCGGCTGAGAACATGTCGCCAAAAAGGCCCGCGTTTTCGTCATCAGCTGGGAACGGGACTTCCTCTGGTTCTGCTTCCTGTTTTTCCACTTCATGCTTCTCGGAGGGTGCAGCTGAAGGAGCATCGATCTGACGCTCCTTCTGCCTGATAAATGCTTGTTCTTTCCTGAGTTCATTGAGTTTCTCTTTCCATCGATCTTCGGCTTCTACACGGTCAAAGAGCACATCGTTTTCGATTTTCGAAAGCTTCCTTTTGATTTTCATAACTTGAGGATCGGAGTCGTAGCCATCGGCCTTGCCAGTGTTGGCTTTCTTGCCTTTCTTGGGCTGGTCAAAATAGTCGGGCCGTAGCCGATAGAGTCGGCTTCGCAACTCCAGGAACTCTGGGACCAGAGTATCCGGGTCAATGGAGCTGTCGGAATCATCAGGGCAGACACTGGGAATGCTCGAGATGCTTGGTTCACCTGCCTTCTTCATGTCGTGCTCACTTCGGGCAGGCGAACTGGGCGACGAAGATCGCAGCTGTTCATTGTCTGGCCGAAATTAGCTCTTAATTATGTAGAGACGGTCAAAATTGGGTTACCAGTGATCCAGGATGGGAACGCCTCAGACGTCCTGGAGAGCTGAGACTTGTTCCGGCCATAGGATGGCAGCTCATCAGGCTCGCAGTGCATTGCCAGCCAGTCCAAGGACTCGTCCAAATTCCAAACTACATCTTTGCTACCACTCGGTGCGTTCCCAGAAAAGTAGAATAAGATATGCTTTAGCGAATCCTCTACTTTTGATTCCGGGAACCCAAGCTTGAGAAGAGTTTCTTTCAAAGTCCAGAGCCTAGTACACAGCTCCTCTTCGGACACAGATCGTTTGGTGGCACTTGAGTCGCGTCCTGAGGGTTCAAGCTCCTGTTCCTCCTTTAGAACTAATTTGAGGACTGAATCCAGCGTCTCCGATGACAACCAGTCCGAAAGGTTCAATGGACTTGCTTGCGAGCGAAGTAACCTTCGCTCGGTTTCAAGTTTCGCCTGTTGACGAACCGCGTCATTCTTACATTTCGACGCGTATTTGTCAACCAGTAACTGCAGCTCTGCCTCTTCGAGGTGCTGTTCGAGCTGCTCAGGCGTATAGTCTCGTAGTGCCGGGTCTTCCTGTACACCCGTTTGCACACTCGTGGACGGCTGGCTCACGGTGGCCGGCGCCGGCTTTTCAGCGTCTGAGGCTGCTGTAGAGTCTGCTGCGGAAGGGGCGCCTGTAGAGTCAGTTACTTTGGGCTTTGAAGGAACGGAGACCGTTGTAAAGCCTCGCGCAGGATTTGAAGCTGGCTTCTTCTTTTTCTTGTTAGGAGCCATGTTGAAAGACAGGCTTCAAGCCAGGTGAGGAGACCTGCAGCCCGGCAATGGAGATGGAAAAAAAACACGAGAAAAAGAGACAGCCGTGTCAGCTATCTCTGACCCAGAGGAGATTCGCTACTGCGCGTGGGTAAGGTGGCTCGTCATTTTCAACCCACCCGAAAGGTCGCTCTGACTGGCGATGTTGGCTGCGGGTGACGGAGCTCTCCCCACAACGCCGAAAACTTTTATGACACCATATCGCGGGAGACGCGAAGGCTCTTCGGCACGGAGGATCGTCCACGTCCACATGCCCAAGCCCCCTTAACATGGACGAGGTACAATGGAATGAAGTGAAAAACGGAGACCTGGAGAGCCTGGGCGATGTCCTCCTTTCGAGTTCGACCTCTCGCCGCATTCGCGCTCTCCAGGAACTCCGCGACAAGAACGGTAATTACCCTCCCGCTTTTCGAGTCTGCACGGTTACTGAATCTTTCCCCAGGGTCTCTTGTCTCGCAAGAAACCCAGAGATCTCTTCTAGAGCTTCTATTCCGGACATATCCTCTCTACATAGATCGTCCGTCACGTCAAGCTGTCCAGCAATGTCTCCGTTCCTTCCTCCGGGCACCGATCCAACCCGAGGACCTGAAATACCTCGCTCAGAGGCTGCAAACGGAGTCATCGAAACCGGGGTTGGCGCCGGCCTCTGCCTTCGTTCTGGTAGAGTGGTGTTCGCTTGTGCTGCAACATCTGCGGGATGATTCCAACGCCCCGCTGGCAATTGTCCTGGATGTCATATCAGCGGATGCCAAAGTGCTGGAGATATGTCTTGGAGGAGCCACAAGACAAGGCGTGAAGGACTCTGCCCTCAGAGTTACCCGACGCGGTCTTCGAGCGACTTTCTCATCGGAGACTCGGGGTGAAGATGCTATACGCGAGTCGGTCGTACGACTAACGAGCGAGCCTACATCCGCCCAGAGGAATACGCCGTTCCTCGGCGTCATCTCTGGGGTTTGCGCACGTCTTCAGAACAGGCGGCACGTTCTCGAAGGCCTTAAAAAGAACATCCTGGCTTTCTATGCCAAAGAGATACTCGGCTCTCGGACAGCCGTGCCGTCTCACATAGCAAATGGCTTGTTCGATTTCTTCTCGTCGTTCATTACATATGAAGATCTACAGTCGGAAGTACTGCCTACTCTAGAAAAAGCAATGTTGCGAGCCCCCGAGGTAGTGTTGGGCGGGTTAGTACCGCCGCTGTCCTCTTCGATGCCCGAAGAGATTGATCTTTCCGAGGTCTTTTGTTCCCGTCTCTTGAAACATATCCTTTCGAGCATGAAATCCTCGAATGCGGTAATTAGACAAGGTGCTGCTCAGGCATTTGAGTGCCTGATATCCAAGTGCAAGACTGAAAGTTGGCTCTTGAAGATCACGGGCGAAATACTTGGTCCCTTGAAGACCCAGAAAATCACAAACGCGGAGCAGCGTGCTCTTCATGCCCAAGTCCTCTCTGCTATTCCGCGTTTCATTGACATATCCCAAGAAATAGTGCAGGGCCTAGTCCCGGTCTTCTCCCGTGAATCCAATGAAGTTGCATTGGAACACGAGATCAAGGCTTTCTGCAAGCATCTCGAGTTCCTTATTCGGTCTGCGGCAGCTCTCAGCGACGATGTAGTGAGCGCCATCGTGAAAGGCTCCGCGGACAAACGGGTCCCATTTCGGAAGCTCTGGCAGCTCAATGTCGGAGAGTTGCTGTGGGACGCCGACCAGGAGGCACTGCAGAGCGCTCAGAACAAACAGCTCATTACCCAGTTCCTTGGCAAATTGAATGACTCGTTCAACGAGGTTGTCTCAAATCCTTTGCCCGCAGCCCAGAGCGGTTCCGTCTCAACAGCCTATGTCTTCATTGCGCTATGTGAACGGGTAGCCAGGAATCAGAAGCCAGACGACCCTGTATCGTCCACATGGGATAAGACAGTTGCGCAATCGATGTCGTTCAGCCCGAAGCCTTCATTTATGCTGAATCCTAGAGTCTACTCGAAATTGACATCTCAGGCAGATTTCCAGTGGGAAGTTCGAGCACTTGCCGCAGTTTCAACGGGGTCTGCCTTTACAAAGTCAGAATCGACGGCGAAGAATGCATGGGCTGAGGCGTTTATCTACGCCATTACCGGCTCCGAGGTTCCTTCGAGAGCTCGAGACGAAGCAGCACGCGCGTTGTCGGGCGTCTATTTGAAGAACCCAGGGGTGATCGGTTGCGTCGTAATCAACGCACTGTGGCTCTGGATCCTGTCCTTTATAACTAAGGAAAAGGAATCTGCTCCTGTGGCTGCGGGACACGGAAGTGAAAACTTCCTTCATCTGGTCGTAAAGGCCATCTGTCCTCGCGCGTCAGACTTGCGGGCATCAGGCTATTCTGCGACTGAGCTGGCAACACAACTCATTGAACTACTTGTCCTTGGCCGTCGAGAGCTGATTCCGAATGCGTCGTGGATTGAGCTGTGTCTGAGGACTGGAACAGACCCGGGTATCCTCGTCCGCGAATATCCCGACGAGTGTATGAAGCAATTAACTCGTGGAATCGAGGTGAGTCTATTTAGGGTTTACAGCATTCTCTGATCCTCTGTTGACTAATTGCTATTAGGATCCGGTTCAGTCCAAGATACCGCAAGCCAAAATTGCCATCTGGAGTGCAGCAGCGGATCTGGCGTTCGTGGCCCCCGATGTCATGGTGCCACGTCTCGTGAGCCAGATCAAAGATGATCTGGACGTGAAGCGCATATCCAAATTCACGCCAACCGATGCTGCCATTGCACGCACGCCTGAAGGAACTACGTTTATCGATGTCCTCAGCACCAAGACCAAGCAGCCGCTTTCCGAAAAGGTCAAGGACTATGACACCCTGAAGTGGGAGGAAGAACTACGGGCTCAACTCGCCGAGAAGAAGGGTCAGAAGCAAAGGAAACTCACACCGGATGAACAGGCCAAAGTCAATGCACAGCTCGCCAAGGAAGCGAAAATCCGGGAGGAAGTGCAGAGCGAGGTGAAAAGGATCAAAAGAGGAGCAGGGATCATTCGAGGCCTTGCCACAGGACCTCCTATTGATGCCGATGGCTGGATTAACCCCGCAATTACCTGTCTTTTGTCTTTGGTGCGTGCTGGTGCCGGTCTGTTCGTTGAAGACACAGTTGCAAGGGCATATCTCGCATGTGCCGAGAGGATATCATCGAGATTGAGTACTCTCAGGCCCTTTGTCGGCGTTGCAACCCTGCGAGCATTGGGAAAGACATATTTACCAGCAGAGATGGAGGTAGAGCCTCTTGGAGAGCTTGTGACGAGAATCCTTTATCGGCTGCGCTTTACCTCCGAGCAGCGACCATTCGACACCGTTACCTTGGCCTATGCACTTCCATTGATCTTCATGGTCCTTAGCCAGAACGGGATCGAAGAAAAGAAGGGCGAGGAAGAGGGAGAGCAGGTACTGCTCGCTCTGGAATTTTTGTCGTTCCATTCAAGTTCATTCTCGGATAGCCGCCTTCCTCGAGCAGAAGTCGCGCAGCACCTTCTCTCTTCGATGCAGAGATATTCTCAGCACTTCAAACTGATCAAGGACACCCTGTTTGATTTCTGCAGATGTATATCACCGAACATTGAACGAGAGGAACTCGACATTCTTTTGCAAGGCACAATCGTTCCAGACATCGCGGTTAGGACTTCCGTGCTTCAGGTCATCGCAGCCGAAATCGATCTCACCGATCTTGACTTCTCCGAGCATATCTGGCTATCCTGCCACGACAATGTCGAGGAGAACGCTGAGATCGCCGAGACGATATGGGAGGACAACGCACTGGAGGTTGACGAGGGCTCCTATGTCGCGATCATGAAGTATCTGGAGTCTAAAGATTCACAATTGCGAAGTGCAGCTGCCCGTGCCCTAGCGCATGCGGTCGAGTTGAATCCGTCGATATTCGGAAAGGTATTGTCGGAGCTGCAGTCAAGGTACGAGACTGAAATCAAGCCAAAGGTCCCCGAGAAAGACAAATACGGGATGCCTTTGAAAGTGGACACAACGGACCATTGGGAGGTTCGCAGCGGTATAGCCCTCACTTTCAAGGCTATGACCAAAAGCTTTGAAGGGGATCAAATAGTGTCCTTTATGAGGTTTTTGATTGAAAATGGCCCTCTAGTCGACAAGAATACTACCGTAAGAGGGCAGATGGCCGACAGTGGAAGATCGGTCATCGCGACACGAGGCCAGCAGAAGGTGGAAGAACTGATGAAGCTCTTCGAAACGACGTTGGAGACGTCGGACAAAGCAACGGAGAGTTCAGATCTGCTCAACGAAGCGGTGATTATTCTCTATGGATCTCTTGCGCGACATTTGAAAGCCGGAGATCCACGATTGGAGGTCGTCATCAGAAAGCTCCTTGCCACGCTTCCGACACCTTCTGAAACAGTGCAGTCCGCGGTGGCTGAATGTCTACCTCCTCTGATCAGACTTTCCGGCCCAGAGATTGCTGGTTACATTCAGGAGATGCTGGATCAGCTCCTCCAGTCCAAGAAGTATGCCACCCGACGTGGTGCGGCCTACGGCCTTGCCGGAATCGTCCGTGGAAAGGGAATCGTAACCCTACGGGAGCACCGGATCATGGCCCTTCTCAAGGAAGCCGCAGAAAACAAGAAAGATCCAAATCAGAGACAAGGTGCTCTTCTGGCTTACGAGCTCTTTTCGATGGTCCTTGGACGGATATTTGAGCCATACGTCATCCAAATCGTTCCCCAGTTGCTCACCAGCTTTGGGGACCCCGTCATTGACGTCCGCGATGCCTGTCTCGATGCGGCAAAGGCCTGCTTCTCAAGCCTTAGTTCCTACGGTGTGAAGAAAATCCTTCCTACCCTTCTCGAGGGTCTGGACGACACCCAATGGCGTAGTAAGAAAGGGGCCTGCGATCTACTCGGTGCCATGGCGTATTTGGATCCACAGCAGCTTGCAGCCAGTCTCCCAGACATCATCCCTCCTCTCACGGAGGTACTGAACGATACTCACAAGGAAGTTCGAAACGCGGCAAATCGCAGTCTCCAGCGGTTCGGTGAGGTCATCAGTAATCCAGAAGTGAAGAGCTTGGTTGGAGTCCTCCTGAAAGCTCTGAGCGATCCGACAAAGCACACAGAGGAAGCTCTAGATGCACTGATAAAGGTTTCGTTTGTGCATTATCTGGATGCTCCATCGTTGGCACTTGTCGTTCGCATTCTTGAGCGCGGTCTCGGCGACAGATCAACGACGAAACGGAAGTCTGCCCAGATCATCGGTAGCTTGGCTCATCTTACCGAGCGCCGAGATCTGATCTCACATCTTCCAATTCTGGTTGCTGGTCTGCGTGTTGCAATTGTCGATCCGGTCCCTGCAACGCGTGCTACCGCGTCCAAGGCTCTCGGTTCGCTTGTCGAGAAGCTCGGGGAAGACGCGCTCCCGGATCTCATCCCGAGTCTCATGGCGACCCTCAAGTCGGATACTGGGGCTGGCGACAGGCTGGGATCGGCTCAAGCTCTCTCAGAGGTGCTCGCAGGACTGGGAACAACAAGACTCGAAGAGACACTGCCCAGCATATTGCAAAACGTCTCCAGCTCGAAGCCAACTGTCAGAGAAGGATTCATGTCCTTATTCATCTTCCTTCCCGCTTGCTTCGGCAACAGCTTCGCTGCCTATCTCAACAGAATTATCCCGCCTATTCTGTCTGGGTTGGCAGATGAGGTTGACGCAATTCGCGAGACTGCACTCCGGGCTGGCCGCCTGTTGGTCAAAAACTTCGCATCGAAGGCCATCGACCTTCTGCTCCCCGAGCTTGAGCGCGGACTGGCGGACGACAGTTACCGCATCAGATTGAGCTCGGTCGAGTTGGTCGGTGATTTGCTTTTCAGCATCACTGGAATCACCAAGAAGGTAGAGACGACCGAGGAAGAGGGAGAGCAAGCGACCCAGGCTGGGCAGTCTCTTCTCGAGATCCTCGGGGAAGAGAAGCGGAACAAAGTTTTGTCTTCTCTCTATATCTGTCGTTGCGATACTTCTGGTCTCGTCCGAAGTGCCGCGATGAACGTCTGGAAAGCGCTTGTTGCTTCTCCCAAGACACTAAAGGATCTGGTGCCCACTTTGACGCAACTTATCATTCGCCGTCTTGGATCTTCCAACATGGAACAAAAAGTCATTGCCGGCAACGCCCTTGGAGACCTTATCAAGAAGGCTGGGGAGGGTGTTCTGGCCACCCTGTTGCCATCCCTCGAAGAGGGCCTCCGGACGTCCACTGATGTCGACGCCAGACAGGGCATCTGTATCGCTTTGCGAGAGCTCGTTTCGTCGGCTACACCAGAGGCTCTTGAGGATTACGAAAAGATCATCATATCTATCGTCCGGGTGGCTCTAGTCGACAGCGACGAAAATGTGCGTGAGGCTGCGGCTGAAGCCTTCGACGCTCTGCAGCAGAGCCTGGGCAAGAAAGCAGTCGACCAGGTTCTGCCACACCTCCTCGCTCTTCTGCGGAACGAGGGAGAAGCCGAACGGGCGCTTTCAGCTCTCCTTACTCTTCTTACCGAAGCGACTCGTGCGAATATCATTCTTCCCAACCTCATCCCCACATTGCTCACTTCTCCTATATCTGCGTTCAACGCAAAGGCTCTTGCCTCCTTGTCGCAGGTGGCAAGCTCTGCTATGACGCGTAGACTACCGACGATCCTCAACGCTCTGATGGACAATATCATATCGACCGAGGATGAGGAGCATAGAGCCGAGCTTAGCGAAGCCTTCGACGCAGTGTTACTCTCTGTCGACGAGTTTGACGGTCTCAACGTTGTCATGAGTGTCATGCTATCTCTCATGAAGCACGACGACCACCGGCGGCGAGCAGATGCGGCCAACCATCTTGCTACCTTCTTCTCGAAGGCTGAGATCGACTACTCTCGGTACCACCAAGACCTGATCCGCGTCCTTCTCGTCTCATTCGACGATGGGGATATGAACGTTGTAAGCACTGCATGGGCGGCCTTGAATCAGCTGACGTCCCATTTGCGCAAGGAGGAGATGGAGTTATTGGCCATCCCCACACGTCAGATCCTCCGACAGGTCGGGGTTCCAGGAGCGGACCTTCCAGGCTTCAATCTGCCGAAGGGTATCACCGCTATCTTCCCGATCTTCCTTCAAGCTCTCCTCAATGGCAATGTCGAGCAGCGCACACAATCTGCCCTTGCAATTGCGGACATTATCGATCGTACGGGTGCCGAATCGTTGAAGCCGTTCGTGACACAAATTACCGGTCCGCTGATCAGAGTTGTGTCTGAGAGATCCGTGGAGATCAAATGTGCCGTTTTCTTTGCCCTCAACAAGCTTCTGGAGAAGATTCCTCTTGCAGTCAAGCCATTCCTGCCGCAACTGCAGAGGACCTTTGCCAGAGGGCTGGCTGATACATCCAGCGAGACCCTGCGTGACAGAGCTGCCAGAGGCCTGGGAATACTGATTACCTTGACACCCAGGGTCGATCCTCTTGTTGCAGAACTCATCACAGGATCGAAGACTTCTGACCCTGGCGTGAAGAATGCAATGATGAAAGCTCTCCACCAGGTTGTGGACAAGGCTGGTGCTAGTATGAGCGAGGCATCGAGAAATTCTGTTCTTGCTCTGATCGACGACGAGAGCAGTGACCAGAATGGTAAATGCCGCTCCTGTGCTACGACTCTCCATTCATATTCTAACGTCTACAGATGCGATGGCAACCACCAACGCACGGCTTCTTGGTGCACTCGTCAAGAACCTTCCTGCAGCAACCGCCGTACCACTCATCAGGTATGTTGCCGGTACAGCGTTCCCAACCGGGTCAAGACATGCTAACGAAACGAATCAGGAACCGGGTGCTCACCACAAATTTCACGCACGCGTCCATTCTGGGACTCAATGCACTGCTCGTCGAATCTCCGTCATCGTTACTCGAGAACTTCCCCGCTGAAACACCCTCTATCATTTGCCAAGGAATCTCCAACACGGATGTACGTGCAGACCAAAAATCCCCATGGCGTGGATGACGCTAACACTTGGACAGCCATTCATATCCGATAACAGCATACTCGCCGCAGGAAAATATCTCCTCACAGATAGCCCTGCCCGAAACTTCGAGCACAACAAGACCATCTTCGAAGCGCTAGCCCCGATGGTACAACCGGGCAGCCCAGCGGACAGCCGTCGTCTGGCTCTTGTGGTCATCCGTACGGTCAGCCGTCTACATCCGGAGCTCACCCGGCCTCACCTGGCTCTGCTTGCGCCGGCAATCTTTGCCAGCGTCCGGGATGTCGTTATCCCCATCAAGCTCGCTGCGGAGGCCGCTTTCATGTCCCTCTTCTCCGTCGTGGAATCCGAAGGAGCTGTCTTTGAGAAGTACATGGCTGGGCCAGGTGCGGAGCTTGCACCCGGACCCAAACGGGCCATGTCGGACTACTTCAAGCGCGTTACGCTACGTCTCGCCGGCCAAGCGAGGGAAAGGAGAGAAGCAGAAGGCGGCCAAGGAGGACTGGGGCTGTCGAACGACGAAGTTGAGGACGAGAAAGAGGTCTGGAGCGTTGGAAGAGTAGAGCTTGGAGAGGACACTGCGGATGAGTAATGCTTGACGATGAATAGTCTATATTCCCTGCTCTTCTGGTGAAATAAATTTGGTTCTGTGTTCTTTATTCCAGCATGCATGCGATATACTTCTGGATCATTGCTCCCTGTGAACCATGTACGGAGTAGATAGGGTTGATATCTTGATACATATCATCACGTGATGATTAGATAATCATGACGATTAACAACAGACTCGCAGTCCGCTTGCAAAGACCTCTATCAAAGCCATCGAACTCGGAAATGCAGCGTAGTCGGCCAGTTCGCATGAAATTTTCTTTTAATTGTCCTGCAGAGTAGACCTGTACTACGACGTATGCTGGCGTGTGCCAGTCTGCCTGGTGGGACGCCGGCGGAAAAGCCCGCGGGACGGGGCACAAGCCCTAATGTGGGTTTTCTCGCTTAGCAGCACATAGCTTAGCTAATCACCATCCTATCTCAAACTCCTCACCCCAAGTCAAACCGTTGTCGACTTGAACGAACATCATCCGCCAACGACCGTCGACACGCCGACATCAAGATGTGAGTTTTTCCCCCGAGTTTCAGCTACAGTCGATTCTGCAGAGATGCTCTCGCTCATGGACGTGCATCTGCCGTCCTGGGTCGCTGGACGCGACCCCTCCCACAAATCCCACATTTATCACATTTATCGCACCAACTGTGCCCGCGACCAGCGAAACTGACTGCGTCCTCTCCCAACAGGGTCAACCTTCGCACCCAGAAGCGCCTCGCCGCCGCCGTGGTCGGCTGCGGCAAGCGTAAGATCTGGCTTGACCCGAACGAGGTCAACGAGATCTCCAACGCCAACTCCCGCCAGACCATCCGCAAGCTCGTCCGCGATGGTCTGATCATCCGCAAGCCCGTCACCATGCACTCGCGCGCCCGCGCCCGCGCGCTGGCTGAGGCTCGCCGGATCGGCAGACACAGGGGTCTCGGTAAGAGGAAGGGTACTAAGGACGCCAGAATGCCTAGGTACGTGGAGAGTGTCTCGTTGCAGCAACGGATGGGCTCGCGATCGTCATCCCGCTGTCATTAATCCTGGGCGCGATCATCCGGGTGTTCTGTCGAGAAGCGACGGCTGATGTGTGTGTGTCTTTTTCTCCCTTTAGCCAAGTCCTTTGGATGCGCCGCCAGCGTGTCCTCCGCCGCCTCCTCGTCAAGTACCGTGCCTCTGGCAAGATTGACAAGCACCTCTACCACGAGCTCTACCACCTGAGCAAGGGTAACACCTTCAAGCACAAGCGCGCTCTGGTCGAGCACGTAAGTCTCCCGCTTTTTGTCTCCTGACTTGAGCACGACCTACGACCCATCCATTCCCGAATACGGCTCGACCGGCGTCCAGCCCCATTGAGGACTGAGCTGACAAACTCGTCAACAGATCCACAAGGCCAAGGCCGAGAAGCAGCGTGAGCGTATCCTCAAGGAGGAGATGGATGCTAAGCGTGCCAAGACCAAGGCCGCCCGTGAGCGACGACAGGAGCGTCTCACCGCCAAGCGGAATGCCATGGTCGCTGAGAGTGAGGAGGCGCGTGAGTAATTTTCTTCATTGCACGCTCTCTGATGGTGCGGAGGTCGAGTTGGGGAACAAGACCAGCCGGCAGACCAGGGTCGTCAGGTTGACCGAGGCTTGGATCGATGATGGCCTGAGACTGCGGAGTGAACGGTCGGGAAATCGGGAACTGGGTTCTGGACCAGAAAAACGTGTGCGTTCTCGTTCTCATGGCGAAAAAAAGGAAGAAAACAAACATCATGGTATGGCGATTTTGTGTGATATCGAACCTGTTTCCACCCATCAACGAACCCGGATCTTTCTCTGCGTTTTCGCTCCATGGAACGACGCTCCTATGTTCCTTAGGTCTCTGCCGCACTGGTTCGGTAGACCAGGCTACAAATCTGAATGTGTAACGCTGATGAACTGGCCATGTCCCGACATATATGAGAACTGTAGAACGCTATGGGTATTGCAGTCTCGTGACTCTAGCCAGTCGATCATCACCAGTCTTTTATGGAAGTATTGACTACGGCTGTCATGTGTTGTATCCCATTGCTGCCGCTTCGTGTTGATTCGAATATTAAATCTGCAAGCACGATTTTTCTCGAACGTGATAGCTGGTCTGTCTACTCGATCTACTCCATCATTTTACTTTCACTTCACAGTCATAGATATCTATTGTCCTTCTCATCCATTCCGACTGGGCTATATTCCATACATAAATACCCAATAGATGGATCACAATAAACATAATATGCGCACTTGGCAGAATACTCCCCGCTTCCACCCCACCCACCCTATCTTTCTGCAAAGGCAATATCCCAACAACTGAACAGCCCTAACTAAATAAACGGGCCGATTATTATTCGGTCCGGCATTCGCACCGGTATACTCTGTGTATATACATGTACTGTACATACGGAAGTCTACAGTAGTCTCTGCTATTACTACTTCCTTGTCTTATCTTCGTCTTTGCTCCTTGTCTGGCTCTGTAGCACCAATAAATTAGCCTATCCTACCTGCATACATATATATATATAACTCACACCACACCACTACCACTACCGCGCATGAAGCGTGAAGCATAACTATATCAAGCATGAAGCATGAGCACGAACAAGCACAGACATCTACCATCATCGATCCGGAGTCCCAGACCCGACCGGGTCTGACTCCCCGACTGCGACCAAGACGGACCCGGTCGGGCAGGGGTCGCGGTCCGGAACCCGGGACCCGAGTAATGCGAATCGAATCGAGAGGGTGCCTCGTATCATAGCCCTTGTTTCGTCACCACTCTTGCTTCACCGGTGATGCAGATTGCAAATGCAGATGCCTTGACAGGGGTGTCCGGACTCCACTGCTGATAGATAGATGGATGGATGGATAGATAAGCGGTCTGAGTCCCGACGACTCGCACTGTCCATCGCATCTGTCTGTACCTGACGCATCATTTACTAATCTCTACTAGTAACACAATAGGTGCTCCCGTATTGTATGGATAAGATAATGAATGAAGCCTTCAGAAGGGGGGAGGCCATGTTCTGTTCATCGAATGGAATTTATTATTTAAACAGGAGCATGAAACGCAACCTGTGTTGCGATGAGACCTCGCTTATCTCCAAGAGCCCATAATAAATAATATAAATATAGCCCGAGAAATGGTTCGTACAGTACAGTACGGTACATATATGCTGTTCGAGCAATGCGTACTTCCATAGTCACACACACCGTGACATCCGATCGTGGACTCCCACTTCGATGGGAATGAATCAACCTGAACCAGTCATGGTTGGAATGATCAATGCTTGCGTGCGCTTCGGCATTTGTCTTCGCCGTGGATCTTTTTGCGAGCCTCCAGCTCGCATTTCTGGACTCTGCCCGCAGCCGACCGGGGACGCGTGCGATTGTTCTAAACATAGCCGCCATGCGGGAACTCCTCTCTTCCTGACTCCTGGCTGTTCAATACAGGACGAACTCGTTCATCTGCAGGCCTGGACTGCCACTTTCCTCGTAGACGCACAGTCGAAGTGCGATAAACGACGGTGGAAGCTGAGGACAGGCCTGCGACGAGACCGCATCATATCTCCTGTCCATGATCCAATGACGTCATAAAGCGGAGATGCCGGCCTCAGGCTATATCGTGTAACATAGATAAAGGCTGGAAAAGAGCCCAAGATCATCTGTCGTCTTCCTTGACAGGCGAGCAAAGGGTCATGTCCGAGTCAGTACTCTGCATCGAGCCCCATCTGATATCGCCCCCAGAGGGCCGAGCGATCGTGTACGTCGTCATCAAGGGCCGTTCCAGGTCGAAGGGATCGCTCCGCGTGCTAGCCCTCGTGAACTTGTCGCGTTCCTGCCTCCATCGAGCCAGGTCCGCCGCGGTTGCGTAGTAATTCCCGTCGTACAAGCTGCTGCCGAAGCTGCTGCGGCCAGGGAGAACAATAATGCTGCTGCTGGTGCTGTCTTCTCGGTCATGCCCAGGGGTTTTAACGGGATTTCCGTTACGGCCGTCCTCCGGTTCGGCGCTCCTTGGTTGTGCGGGTCCTGTGGGCGGCAGGTCAAAGTCCAAGCCCTCGAAGGCGCTTTGAGGGAATGATAAGCGGTATTGCTCCGTGGAAGTCTCCTGCCCATTCGTAGGTTTGGGGTCTGCAAAAGGATCTGATGCCCGGAGAAGTTGCGAGGACGCCTTTGGAGTCTGTGATGGATTAGATGAAGGATCTGGCATCTGTGATCGCATTCTGCTGAGATCATCTCCGTAGATTGAGCTGGAGGTCTGTCTTGACCGCAAAGGCCATACAGAGAACCGGTCCCTTTGGCTCTGCTGGGGATCTGCGGATAACCACTCTGGCGGGCCAGCAGCCGAGTCCCTGATAGTTGCTCTCGGTAAAGACTCCAACTGTGCTGGTTGGTCTGACGATTGCGGCTCCTTTCTGTCCGCGTTTCCAGAAGAGGCTGGTAAACCTGAGAGACCCTGCGTTTCTAAAGTCTCCGGGCTATCCCGCTGCGACTTTTCGGTGGCATAAAAGTCTATGGTATCTTCAGGCCTGCGGCCTCTGCGGCGCCGTCGGCGCCGTCGGAGACGGAACAACAGAAAGCTCGCAACAGTGAGAATAGCGACGGCTCCAAGCATTGCGCCCACGACAGCCCCGAGAATCTGCTGGCTGCCACCGTCACCGGGCTTGCCCGAGGAATTTTGAGAAGAGCCCCCGCTGGAAGAGACTCCAACCGGTCCAAATGGTGAGCTTGTAGAAGTTGCAGATGGGAAGGATCCAGTGGCATCATTCGTCCCTGTAGATAGCTCAGACGCAACACTATGTGAAGACTTCAACAAGAACCCCGACGACTCACCACCAGCCGTGTCGGGAGGACTCGTGATGGTAGTCTGTCCCGTGGCAGAAGGGGAAGAGATTGCTGTCGTGGTGGTAGAAGGGCTAACACCGGGCTGCGGTGCTGGATCAGACGCAGTCGATACCTGGGTCTTGATGGGAGATGATATTGGCGTTGCTTGATTGCCGGAAGACGTTTCGATTGGTGGGTTTGACGACGACGTTGAGGTTGATACCGGAGCTCTCGTCGTCCGCCGTACCTTGGTGCATCTCAGCCCGCTGAAGGTGACGATGGAGGCAGTAGCCATGACGGAGAGCTCCATGCTCAATGGCCCCTCAGATTTCCTGCAGATTGAACCTCAGAGATAGCTGTCAAAGCTATGAAATGACGACGCCTTGTGGAAGACGTTGATTTGAAGAGAACCGCCCCTCAAAGGTTCGAGGGCGCGTAAATATCAATGCATCTCGCAATGCGGCGGCAAACAAGCAGATTAAAGAGGAAAGAGAGAGACCGCGAGGCACCAAGCAGACTGGGCCATGTTAGACATAGCAGGCAATAAGGGGAGGGCAACGGAGAGTCCGTTTGGCAGACCAAGCGAACATTGCCCTCTTTGGAGGTCTATAACAAACGGTGTAAGACGACTTTTGAGGGACCGGATCCCCAGGGTTTCAGGATGCCATGGTGAAGCAGGATCGGAACAGGAAAACTCGCATCCGCATGGAGAGTCAAGCGGTTTGAGAGTTGCAACAGGGCCGGACAGCCACATGCCCAGAAAGACATTCTGTTTGGCCGGCGGCAGCGTGCCCGAGACACAGCCAGGCCTGACACGCAAGATCACACTGTGGTATGCCAGAGAACGTGGAGAGCTCTGCGAGGTCATCACCACGCCGGACAAACCGAGAAGTAGGCCCGTCATCAGCAACCCGCCGCGACCCAGAACGGGGAGACGCATCAGGGCATATTCGAAGGCAGAGGCATGGTCGACCAGGGGCGCTGCACCTGGACGACAGAGACAGACGCCTCGAGGCGTGAGGACGAGGACATCGTCGAGGCTGGCGGTTTCAGGTGGACGCGGTCGCGGGGTCCGGCCGAAAGGGGACTAGCATGCTAGGGCTAGGGCTTGTCATGTGGGCGCTGACTCAGCGGGGAGCCGCCGTCCGTCCCGTGCCGTACCGACGTGGGATGCGGATGCGGTATCCGCTCGACGACCACGAGTCCACGACTTCTCCATCGGCCATTCTCCATCTCCATCCAGATTTCATCATGATCGAGATCGATAATCGATGACGAGGGCGTCTCCGGATCCAGCACATACGGGCCCCGGGACCTGAGACCCCGCGCGGCCGCTTGGCCTGTCCCTGCCACCTGACGCGGTCCTGGGCCATCACCAAGCACCGTCTCCCCCTCTCCTCTCGACCAGCCACGTCCTCCAGGGCCCTGTCCATCGACTCCATCCAGACAGCTCCCGGTCGCTGTGCGCAGGCGGCGTGCATGCGGCGCAGCGTCGCTCTCCACCGTTCGCTCTTTGACAGGGTGGACCAGGCCCCTTAGCCGCGAGCACCGATCGCTCCCACTGGCGGTGCAGAACCCCCCGGATGCTGGCCCCGGCCAGCGTCCTGCCAGGCTACCCAAGCACCTTGACGGTTATGGGCATATCTCTCTCTAGCTCGTCGGGCGGCCGGTGCGACGCCGCGTCCCACGCTGGCCCTCCGCCCGTTCTTGTTCTTTGACCTCGTGCCCGGTCGCTCGAGGTGACTTCACGCCCACGACGCAGCAGTCCTCCGTCCCTCCGTGCTCCGGACGGCGGGCGGACACGACCACTCCTCTCCACCCGTGGCCTCGAGCACATCGCACGCGACATCTCTTGCTCGACAGTCGCCTGCTCGCGCTGGCTTCCGCTCGTCTCCCGCTCTGCGCTCGTCGGGGCATGTGATCCGTGCTTCCTGAAGCCCCCCGAGCCCTCCTCCCCCTCCCCTTCGTCGACAGCTTCCAGGTCGATCATCCAGAGCGCTCCCTCGCCATGTTTGGCTGGGGCGGTGGCATAGGTAAGCATCTCTTCTGTTCTGCCCTCCGATATGGACGGTCCTGCCGCCGTGTCCGTACCTCTCCTGTCTTCTGCTCTTCTTCTGTGGGTGCGCTTGATGTTAGATATCCGTTGCCCAACCCCCCTCTCGCTTGTGGGGCTTCAGTCAACTCGTATCAGTATCTCAATGTCACAACACTCGGGGTCCGGTTGTCTGCGGCCTTTTGCACTCGCCGTTTATTCCGTACATGTATACACTCTCGTCACCGGTTCTTGAGTCTCGTGTGTTTAGAAATATCTTCGATTTGCATACATGATGTTCAGTCGGGGTAGTACGCCAAGAGGGTCACAAGTATCCTTGGCGTATATACAGTTCCCTAGAACTACACCCATTTTCATGATCTGATTATCGACTATCCAATTGTTAATTTCTGAGATGCTAATGATCACTGTAGCCGTGCCCGCCGTGGGCATCGATGTTGAAAAGGAACGGCAGCCTCCGTCGGCCCCTACACCCCTCGATTTCCCCTCCTATGTCATCCCGGAACCCGATGAAAATGCTTCTGAAGCTACACTGGATGACTTCTACCGTGTGCTCCTTTCCATCAGGAAGCCGCAGGATCTCACTGTGCACCATTTGAAAGCCCTCAACTTGAAATTGCAGTCTGATGTTCCGATCTCGAGCATCGTCCCGGAGGATCGCATGAAAGATCTTCCTCCGCTGCCTTGGGAAGAAAACTCGTCCGACCAGTCGGGATCCGAAACCTCCCAGAAGCTGATGAGCAATGGCAACCCGTATCCTCCCAAAGAAAAGTACGATGTGGTCAAGAAGGAGATGCTCATCGACAATGACGATGCTTTCAGAGAAGTCTCTCGAATGGCTCCGCGGCCAGGCCGTGAGAGGGTCAGGCTGACGCAGTCGAGGAGGTTTTGGGCCGGACTGGAGCACATGGCTCAGTACTGGGACGACAGTCTCGACCACTACTATGAACGTCCTGCCACGCCAAAGCCAACATCAGATGAGGAAGCAGGGGATAAGATGCAGACGGATAACGACCAGTCGGAAAAGACGGATGGAACGGACGGCAAGATGGACGTAGACAGCGACACTCAGGACAAACGAGAGGACCAAGCAAGCCAGCCGACAAAGACCGTGTACACCGGACGTCGAATTGGCAACGGAAGCGAAATGCCCGAGGAGATGCGCGAAGAGACCATTCGAGGGTTCGTCGAGATGGCTGCCTGGCCGTTCGGGTGCCAGACGACCGTTCCCTCTCTTCCGCCAAGGCTTGCGGTGCGAAATCTCCTGTTCCCTGTGCGTCAGACACTTCTGGCCGCCAGGGCCCCGAAGGACCGGCAGTTGGCCCGCAAAGGTATCCTCGAAGGACCGATGCTCCTAGTCCAGTGCCGCCCTGAAACCTCATTTCGCGAGGCTGGGCAAGACGTGGGATATGGCACGGGGGAGGTCTGTGATCTCTTCCGGGAGATCGGCGCCATGCTCCTCATGGCTCAGGAACGCGCGAGAGAGGGTTCCACCGAGGTGAAGCCTGGCGAGGGCAAATGGTGGACGACGAAGCCACGATGGGGCGGAGCGCCGAATGCGGGCGTCACGGGAGATGCGAGCAATTCGGACGAGAAGCCTGCTGAAGACGACTCTGAGAATAAAGCCGCGGCCGAGGCCGGCAATGCCAAAAAGCGCTCGAAGCACGACCATCCGTTTACCTTCCGGAGGACCTCGTCCGGCTCGTCTGGCCATCCGCGCAAGATGAGCAATGCCGAGAAGTGGAAGCTGCTGCAGCCCGGCCCGAGCCTGTGGGACAAGAAGATGATCTATATGCAGATCGGAAAGCCCAAGGACAGCCCGTTTGATGATGTAAGCACTTCTGTGTATTGGCGTTGGAGACTGCATTGAAGACTGACACTGCTTTGTCCAGATTTACATGGTCTCCAGCATCAACACCCACGTTTCGATCGTCCACCTGAGGGTCCACCGTCGCTACCTCGAGAACATCCAAACAGGAAAGAGGTTTTTTCCTGAAGAGAAAAACACTTCCGGACAGCCGTGGCACATACTCCAGCTTCGCCGGACGAGATGGTTCGACCTCTTCAAGGCCAGCGACCGCCTGGAAGCGTTCGAAGGAGTTTGGCGCATCTTCCACTACATGATGAGAAACTCTGACTGAATCCAACTGGCGCCGCGCAGTTGACCTAGATATCTCACTAGAATTTGAAATTGAGCACCGTTCCCCCTCTCTCCTGTTGCAAATGCAAATAACCAGTTTCTTTCAGGTACTGATATGGACATGTCTTTTTCTCGCTACTCTTTGGAGGATTTTCAAAGGGCAACCGATCGAGGAAAAAAAAGAATTACGTCTCGTTTGGTGTGATCCAGGGTAGATGAATTGTTTCTGATTTCAATACATTCGGATTCGGATTGGATCTACAGTATTCGAGTGCTCAGAAGTCTAGCTCTTGCACTGCCTTGCTTCATGAACAGCTAGAAGCGCCCTGGTCCGAACGAGCGGCGCATCAGTCCAGTTTCCCTTCTTATTTCTTTTCGTCCATTAAAATGTCGTTTTGCTATTTTACCCCATAAGTCCAGATAACCCTCCCACCCAGAATTTCTAAAACAGTCGAATAGTTTATATATCACTTAAAGAGTCGACCTTAACTACTTGCCATCAATGGGCGCGTCCTATTCGTCTGCTCGTTTCCTTAATGCTCTAACGCAGACATGAACTGAAGATACTGACCTTCGTATAGCATAGCTATGCCGCCCATAACAACAGAACAGGAGCATATTCCAAGGCTACTTTACTTAGGTAGGTACAGTGCGTGTCCGCAAAGCATGACCCGTAGATTTGTCCTCCAATATGTATTATTAGGTGTACACTAGCACGGCTGTAGTAGTATGAGTTCCAGTGTATAGAGACTATCCATGATACGAAAGGTGTTCTTAAGCCATAAATTAACCACGCAATTTTCAATGGCAGGTACCGACTGTGAAGGAGAAGCGACTCGATCAGCTTGACGTTATTGCCCATGCGAGCACTCGACTCGACCAAATTGGTAAGTTCTATCTAGTACTAGTATCTAGCTATCAGGGCTCATTCCTCGATCCACCGTAGAGTCTCTCACGTAAGGATATGTGTGACCATCCAGCTCAGGAAATCAAGGTCGAGATTGATAAATTTATACCCAATCCCAAAAAAAGTAAGATGGGTCACCCCTTACCCGATCACCGCGTCAGAACGCGTTCCTTCATCAAATCACCTCATCTAGTCCACCACAACGCGTTCAATATGGATTCCTGTGAGAATATGATCCAAATGGCCCTTGCTGATCTTGATTCTGGCAAAATCACCTCTATATGAGCCGCTGCTCTAGCTTATGACATACCCTATACCACCCTACATGATTGAAAGGCTGGGACTGCAACAAGACATGTCAGTCATGAACCACATCAGCAACTGACTCCTGCTCAGAAGCAATTCCTAGCTGAGTCGATAATTGGGCAAGATCAGCAAGGATTTCCACCCTCTCATACCTGTACACAAGAAATGGTCTCCCAAATCCTCCGCGTGAATGGCAATACAACTCCCTTGGGCAAGACATGGCTATCTAAATTCATTCAACACAATCCAAGCGTGTCTTCAATTATCAGATGAAGGATTGATGCCAAACAGATTCAGAATACCCAGCCAGAACAGATTCATGAATTCTATAAGCACTTTCATTGCATTCAAACCACATGTCAGATTCAACTAGAGAATATATGAAATATGGATGAGACTGAGATTGCATTAGGGCTCTGTATGAACTCCCAGGTGCTTGCAAAGGCCGGCAAGAAGCATACTTATATCCAATCTTTATAGAATTGCAAGTGGGTTACAATTGTTGAGACTATTAGTGCTATCAGAGCCAATATTTGTTTGTTGGTTATATTCAAAGGCAAGGTTCTCCAAACATCTTGGTTTAAGGCAGGTTGGCCTCATACCAGCTCTACCAATGGATGGATAATAAAAAGATTAAGAAGGCTATGGAGGAGGCTGCTGAAGAAGAAGAAGCTAAAATTCAGGCCAGGCAGCCTGAATTAGAAGCTAAAAGGGCATCAAAAGCAGCTCTAGAAGCTGGACTGCAAAGCTGTATATTTGAACGGCAGGCATATTAGGTGGCGTTGTATATAGGATTCAAAATGATCAATTCTATGACTTTCGGGCGGGTGATCGGGTAAGGGGGTGATCGGATAAGGGGTGACCCCTCTTAAATAGAGAAAAAGTCAAATGATGATACGACCGGCATCAAGATTGCTAACGGCATCATTTTCTGCTGTAGTCTATAATATTCCTGAAACCACTACAAGGCATGCGGAGACATAGTCCGACAGACTAACTTGGCAGGATGACGGGTTACATGCAGATACGATTATTATTAATTAATAATCATCATGAAGTGGAGATTGGAGATGCTTCCGCTGCCTGATAGCTCTGTGTACTGTACATTCCTAGTCGACTATGGGGTATAGCTCGTCGTGTCGATTGACACGACTTGGTGAGGATACTGATGGAATTGAAGATGTCCCTAAGCAATGATTCATTATTGGCGAATACATTGCGTATCTATCCATGCAGACAGATCGCTAGGGAAGTATGTATGTACATGTACATTGTAGTATTATGCAAAAGGCGGAGAGAGATGCAGTAAAGTATGTATGCATATATGTCCGCCTCACCACTCATGGGCATTTTCCAGAATTGGGAAGTTAGGGTAAAAATAAGATTCTATCATGAAACATTAGGCAGGGACAACATTCAACCAGAGCCAATATCGATACGATAAGAGTGAGGCGAGATCCGTCTAAATAAATAACGCCATCGTCCTCCTAAAATAGCATATCCCGAAGGACTGGATTGAGATTCGAGAATTTCGACTGATTGTGGAGGTAGTTAGTGCCTGACTTGCCGCTCCCTACCTGTAACTCCACAGTCAGGCAGATTAAATTACGTCCGTCTCTTTAACTACGCGCTTTTCTGCCGGGATTCGACCGAGTCAGGTAGCAAGTGCCGAGTAATAATACCTCCGCAGTGATGCTAAACAAACTTTATTCTTATCAAGTCGGGCGTTTCGCTCGCTATCTGAAACGACGATCTTCTTTTCTCTATCCATCCACCCATCATCGACTTCCCCAATCTAGCAGTGGCTTAACGTGCCACCAGCGATCAGATCACCAGCCTCATCCTTCGACCCTCGAGTCCAGTCCAACCTTTCCAGCGACTGCTCGATCCGGAAGCATCGAAAGACGCCATGCGGGGCCATCATCATCACCATCAGCAGTAGTACAGTAGTACTCTATACACCTTCGTATCAGACACACTGGCTTTGACGGAGCAAATGCCTTATACGGATGGAGCACTCCGCCGTATGCCTGTCAGTAGTCAGGATCGGCGGATCCGGCCGGGCGCACAAAGCCTTATTTTTTGTTTGAATTTTTTAGATCGGTGATTGATCGATCGTCTCGTGCCGATAACCGTAACAATGGTGGAGCGCGGTCCGATGATGCCGAGTAGAAACAAAATTATCCGATGCGGCGGTGGCCGCCAGTTTATTCTTGGATAGGTATTATTATACAGGCTACATCTGCGCAGTATGGAGAAGTTGGACGACAGAGCATGCAGTCTAAAAAGAAAGAGTGCCTGTGCCATCGAAAGAATCCTGCAAGATCAATCTCCATCTGTAGAATTGTTGACAGCTTTATGAATCATTAATTGTGAACAATCAATGCATGCTGCATTATCTACAGCACACCATATGTTCCTTCTTCCTTCTTCCTGTATGGTTTCGTTCGCTTTCTCCACGGAAAATGCAATAGAACAGTAATCTTTTATCCTGAAGATTTCCTCCGACTCGCTGAATCTCCCTTCGAGAAGATTCCAGCTTCGAATGGAGTAATGAAGCTTCATGCTTAATTTCCGAGTCAGGCAGCGATCAGGGGTTTAGTTTCGAAGGAACGGCCTGAAGACTGATCATAATGATAATTATAGAACGTATTAGATCGACCGCTGGAGACTGGTTGGGCACCAAAGCAGTGCTTGTCATCAACGATGAGAAGTGAGTCGGGGAATACACCCAATCTGTGGCAAAGTGCCCTCGTCCAGAACCGTACAGAATCGGTTCGATGGGTGTTTGTTTGCGTCGAGTTCAATAGAGCCCGAGTCCCCTTAAAATCCTGGAGCCTCGTCTCAAGACGCTTTAAAAAAAAGCCGTTGCAAGACTGATCAGCATTGGATCCATGCAGTATTCTCCGCTCTGTGCAGAGCACCACGTAAATCCTGCTAGATAATAAATCTTCTGTGCTCATCAAGCAACGTGCAGTATTATGTACTCCGTACTCCGTACGGAGGAAACATACACTTCACAGTCCCTACCCACGGAGGTCGGAGTCAGAGTATGCCCCGATCTGACTGATGATCGTCGATACACACCTTTGCCCAAGCTTGGTCTTGATCTTGATCGTGACTCCTGCGCGTCTGTGACTAGCCTGCAGGCTACCTACTCCATACTCCATAAAAAAAAGCAGGCTCAAGTTCTGAAGCTTGAAGGCTAACGCTCCTCGATGACTTGTCTGACATGAACTTCCAATTCCAATTATGGAGTACTCCGTATGTACTGACAGTATGCTCCTTCTGAGATTTAGGTATCTGGAAAGACCGCCCCCCGGACAGCGCTAGGAGGAACAGGGGTTAATTGACGAGATAAAACGAGCGAGCGTTCATACAGGCATGCCTACCTACCTGAGGATTGGATTTCCCACGATCAGCCAAGAATCAACCTGCCGCGGTTGAACCAGACTTTTTTTTAGAAGGCTTGAGTTGAGGTCTTTGCAGTTGTTTTTTCCTGAGACTGAGAGTGACAGGGCGAATAGAATAAAATAAAAAGGTTCCGGTTACCTAAATACCTAAATCCATGAACACACAGCAAGCACCAGAGCAGCGACTATTCAGTGGACGAAACGCAGGCAATTTTTTTTCTACATATGTATGTACCTCTGAGAGTAACTTCCGACCCTACGTCTCGAAGGGGAGATCGTGTCCATTTCCGTATTTGATCGATCGATAGATCAGATTGATATATACTCCGTAGTGTGTACGCAGTAGTATTGTCAAAGCTAAAAAGGTACGTCTTTCCTGGGGATTAAATTATTATTATTATTATCATTAAAGACATCTAGGTCCAGCTGACTGGGCATCTACAGAACACACACACACACACACACACACATAGATGTGTAGCCCTGCCCTCCAAGAGGAGTCCAGATTTTTATTTAGGCGGGTATTGTATATTTGTACAGTACCTATTTATGTCTCAGGCTGAGGCCTAGCAGCTTAGCTAGTAGCTATGGCATTATTCCCATGCCCATAGGGATAGGATAGGATAGGGCCATACTGTAGGGCCACACGGGGCACGGAGTATCGGATTCAGTCAGATTCAGATCCAGGAGTCTGGGGGGCCCGTAAGGAGTCTGTCAGGCCTGTCAGCTCGTTTCTAAGACAGTTTCATCATCACAACTCTACTCTATGCAGCATGACCTTCTCATCAGTACCAATTCTCAGCCTGCCTGCCTGTCTCTCTGATGTAGTATCATACTAAATAAATAAATCCCAATCTCGTCGTCAAGCACAGCAACTGACTAAAAAGCCCCTCGAGCTTTTTTTTTTCTTCAACTATGTATATACGGAGTGTATACAGTACTCCGTATGCCTGCTTTGAGCCTTGCCGTCAGCAAGACTGCCCAGATGACCAATTTTGAGATATTGATTATTACTGTATTCTATTGGAACTTCGTTTTCCACTGCCATGTTGGGGGAACTTGTCACGTGGGACCGCTGACTGACTGACCCGACACAGCCCCCAGCCCCCAGTCGCCCCACTTAACTTACTACTTGGTCTTAGTTCGACTCCACAATTCACTTCTCGGTTCTCCTACACTACTACTACTACCACTACCACTAACTAAACTAACTAGATTCAGATTATTTTAGATTCAGATCTAACGCGTTAACGCGTAGCATGAGAACTGTGCGGAGCCGCATGGAGGGATGAGGCTGAGGCTGTGCTGGTGCTAGTATCCGTACTCTGCACTCAGCAGTACGGAGTGTAGAGAGTCAACTCATGATGATGATGGCTTGCATCAAATATCATTTCCATAAATAAACCTCCGCACGCGAATGAAGTCACTACTCACCTGTTCCTGGATAGAGCATGCACCCGTACCTTTGCAAGGTAGCGTCCGGATCTATGTCCGCGAGATCCGATCGGATCAGATTAACCACGCCATCGATAAATGCTGAATATACATACTCAATCGGGATAGCCAGGAGTTAGACAGACAGCCAAGCAAGGCACAGTACTTTTGCAAGGAACATGACATTAGTAGGCACCACCTGGAGCTACACCACATCAGATCCGATCTGATCAGATCATCCCGCCCATGGATGCCATGTATGCATGTACATCTGTCGTGCATAGCATAACATGACATGGCACAACATGACAATGCCGACGAAGATGATACCGACTCAATCGGGATGCTGTAGACGCAGATTAGGCAGACAAGCGCAAAGGGACATCTCTTTGTCTGTGAACTAGCAGCCTGGGGCTGGGGTAACCTGTATGCAAGGGCCTGGATAGAACCTAGGACCAAGGGACTATTGTCATTTATGCAACGAGAGAAGAAAAAAAAAAGAGGTGATATGTCAATTGGCTCTCGAGGCCCAGGACATGTGAAATAAATAATGCTGGCAGCAGCATTTTCCTCTGATTCCATGCGTCGTTGCGGTGTTCTGCACCACGAGTTTGACTTGACCTGATGGCGTGCCTTGCCTGCATATTGGAAGAACCAATGCCGCTGCTGCAAATAGTGCCATCTTCCGCAGTACAGTAGGGAGAAGAAGAATGTGAGAGAGACGACTACCATTAATCGTGTTTGCCTTCCAGCGCAAAGCACAAGCCCGTTGCAGCAGCCGGTGACAGGCGTACAACCAGATCAGTCGAATTTCAACTAGACTGGCACAAGAGCGGGCCTCAGAGAGGTCATGCTGCGGCGCTGGTACCTGAAGAAGAAAGTCAAGCCGTATCATTCGTACTGCGTTCGCAGCAAGGTCGGCGCCGAGTATCGAGTGGATCGCAGCTCATCAGCGTTACCCTTAGCAGGGTTCGATCTCCGGGGCGGCCTCGAGTTTGGTGGGGTAGCTGCGTGCCGGTCCGGTCAAGCGGGATACCTGGGAGGTAGAAACTTAGAAAGGCGAGGCGCTTGCAGTCAAACATTATTGATGGGGCTTCAAATGTTAGAAAAACTGGTCCATGCACTAAAATAGATTATAGATGTCGTCATGTCGAGACTCGAGACCGGACAGGCGGAGAAAGACGCGGCGACCTCGGAGCCGACCACCCTATTTAAGAAGGGCCGCCTTGTCTGTGCACATCACGGTGTCGGCCGCCGTCACCTGACGATCTGTGTGCCGTGCAGTCTGGCCTCGGAGGCTGATGATCAGGGGCAAGTTTCCGTGTGCATTGCCGTAGCCAGTCGTGTCCTCGTAATCCAGACGGTGGTCTACAGAGTACGCCTTGGTATGCTCCGTAATGCGTACTCCAAACTGCGCGAGTGCAACTTGGTGGATATATACGGGGAACTCCGTACCCGTGCATCGAGGTAGCTTGATGAAACCGGCTGATCTGCGGAATTGTTTCAGGTGGAAGATGCATTGGCGGACACCAACCGATCCGGAAACAAAAGTCATAGACGACGCTGACTGAAGCGAGAATCATTAGCAGACTAGCAGCCGATACATAGTCTTTGATCAGTAGGCTCTTCCTCGTCAGCTGCAGAGCAGGTGATCATGCTCCAGAATACTACAGAGAGACACTCCACGAAGGCACACATCGCATAGTTGCGAGTACTGCAGCAGCTGTAATGGCAGAGAGACTTCTCGCAAGAACCCCCGTAGTCAAAAGGTCAGATGTCAAGTTCTATAAGGATTGCCTCGGAGCTGTGAACGAACGTCCTGCCGCTGCATTCAGCCTGTTCCTGCGCATCCCGTCCATCCAAATTACTCGTGACGAGCGGAATGAAACAGGTGCGGTCCATGACTCAAGGTTCTTGCGCAGCAGCGCGAGCTGAAGAAGGGAGCCTGATCCATCCTTTATCAATATCGGGACGCGTGTGGGCCGAGACGGAGTTGCTCGGTCGCGCTAAGCCTGGCTGCGACCGCGGGTGACGTACAGGCCGTATCCAGGCTTTCGGTGCTGACCGCCGGCCGGGGACGCTGCATTGCAGAGATTTCAGATCGACAGACTGCGGAGTAGCAATGTGACATGTCACAAATGCCCATGCGCGCCGGCCAATGGGATGCCGGGGACCGTCTCGAGACCGCAGGGCGGTCCAAGCACCGCGGCGAGGCTGGAGCGCGATCGTCCGGGGCGGACCGCCAAGTCGTACAGTAGGAGTACACCCGCTATCAACTTGGAGCGCCGTCTCAAGATCCATGGGACGTCCAAGCTTGCGGCCCGGGCAGGCTTGCAAAAGCCTTCCGGGACCCATCAACCAGATCCGTGGGATGCACGCAAGTTACAACCCGTACGCCGTCATGAAACCGTAGCTGTAGACGGTGAAGGATAGTGCATTGTCAAGTCCGGAAAACATCATTGACGGGCTTGTAGATCTGGACGGCGGGTAACCATTGACTCCAAGTTTGCTCGGCTAATACCGAGATCTTGCGGAGCTATATACGCGACTAGAGCGAGATTCCATAAAATCTTCCGAATACGTTGTAGACAAATAGACGGAATTTCGGAACATACTGACTCAGTGACCTAGAAATATAAGTTCTACGTCAATTCTCATGTGTGAGCAGCTTACATGCCCTAGTCTGTCATTATCTCGGTCGTGTCAAGCCACCGTCGGCACAAGTTCCATACAACAGGATATAACGGCGATACGGGTTCTGACCAGGGTCAGTGACTATGATGCAATCATAAACAGGATCGAAATGCGTCCACTTGGACCCGTCCATGTTGTTAGAAGACATGATGGGTTAGAAATAGGAAGGCAAGCTGGGGATTCCATCTCTGTGCCGGGGTCTCTCCTCTCCATCTGGGACGGGCTGACGGTTGGTGAGATATATCAGAGTAGTGAGCAACCAGTCATCTGCATACAGATTCCCGGTTTCGGTATCAATTGCCCGTGATAAGCGCAATCGACAGCTTATTCAAAGGGGGATGCGGTGATTTGTTGAACCTGGTGGGCAGGGCACGACCCCGTCGTCGCAGCCGCGCGCCTCTCGGCCTTATTAGTTGCTTTTTGCGGCCGTTTCATGGCGGAGAACCTACTCCCACCTGTCCCCGAAGGGCTGCTGGACGAAGGGCCGCTGTGGTGACTCCGACAGCCACGTGGCTGGTCTCCATGAGTATAAACGTGCGGAGAAGCTTCTTAGAGAGGGCAAAAAGGGATGCATTCATAGTGTTGTGCAGAACAATGCTCGATAAGAGACATCGTCACTATCAACAGGCCGCCGCAGGGCGACCTGGTTCTCCAGAGGCTCGAGCGCTCTACATATCACTTCGACGCGGGCGCACTGGACGCCGTTTGCATTTCGATGTGACGACGTTCCATGTCTGTTGGACTCGTTCTCGTGTCGATCCTCTCTGTGCGTGCCCCACCGGGTGAGAGAACATACGTCCCTGTGTGGGTAAGCCCACTGCTACAGAATGCCAGTTGCATGGAGGTTTGTTGTCAGTCCAGGTGATATCCGCCATCGATCTCAGATGGCAGTCGTTTTCGGTCGGAGAATTCCATTTTGGCAAACTGTGCCACGACTCTCCCAACGGCGGGTGAATGAGACAGCCTTGCCATTCGTCCATGTTGTTCCGCTATCAGAGCCAGCATCCCTGGTCCTGCTGTACCACCACCCCTCGGCTTTGGGGTCGGTCATTGGACGTTGCTGTCTTTCCCGCAAAGGAGCAAGCAAGGAGATCCTAGGTGGGCGTTGCGGCGTTCAACCATTTGCCAGGGGACGCAGCAGCTGCGTCCGGTCACAGATCAGAGCCGTGGTGGACTGATGGCACGACCAGCAGATCTCTGGTGCCCGCCAAGGTCGCTAATAACGAACCCATGGAGGACGTTCGAGAACTCCAAATAATGGGGGACGGACAAGGGTGGCTGTCAGGAGAAACTCCGGCGAATCCATGCCGTCGGGCACGAGGGCGGGGTACTCGTATTATTACGCTGTATTACGCGGGAACTCCGACATGAGAACCGCTGCTGCCGCTGGTTGAGCATCAGGGCTTGCTTCAGATCATGATCGTGTTGTCAATGTCTCTACCCTCTTTTGGGACCAGGAGGCCGCGGGAGCATCCTCGCGCATGAGTTGGACGCGACCACTTGCAACAGGAGTGCCGACCATCTCCGGGCGGTTTTTCTCAGACCGCATCAATACGATCGCCAACCACGAATTGGGAAAAAAAAAAAAATTCTTGAAACATCCAGCTTCGTGAGCCACGGTCAAGGGGAGGGTCGGGTATCCGATGACATCGTCGTGCAGGTATCAACGTCACTCCCGAGTCGGGTACCCCTTGCATCGAGCAACTGATCACTCTGTCTAAGGAATCACAACCGCGTAGCCCAGCCAGACCTGGGACCGGTGGTGATCCCAACACCAGCCTCCAGCACCGCCATCATCGTGGTTGCAGTGACGATCTGCCCAAGCCAAGCGCACGACGGGGCATTCCAGAGAACGGGATGATGGAACAACGGATCGACCGGGCAGCCTGGGCGCCGGGAATTATTATTGCTGATAGTCGGTCGCTAGTCGTCGTTAGCGAGCTCACGCGGCGAGACGTGATGACGGAGGGCCTATGAGCAGCGACTCGAAGGGGACAGGGTGGATACCGGGCGCGCATAGTATGTCATGGAAGGCCGTCGAGAAGGATAGGATGCGAAGGCACGGAGAATTGTCCGCGTCCGCTGCCCCTCCGAGGAAAACAGGAGGGTCTCGGCGCGACCACAACGTGGTGCACCCCACAGCGTGTGCGAACGCCACCGGTGGGCAGGACAACCTGACACGACGGGCTTTTTCATCATGAGCGGCAAGAAAACGACGAAGAATCGGTGAGGGTTTGGGGCTGGGACGGCGGTGACTAGGCGGGAGTTTCCAGCAGCGCGGTAGAGAGACGGGCCATACGTGGCATCCAAGGCGGCCACATGCCGATCGCATCGCATGATAAACGGGGGAGGGGACAGAGATACGAGCAGAGGAATATCGTTTCTGTGCGCTGTCAGCGGACGGATTATGTTTCCACGAGGGGTCTGCCCGCACCCTTGGTTCTGATCCGTCTCTGTTCTACCTTTTCCCCTACACGGCGAAGCATCAACACTAGAATATTCGGTTCCGCCTCCTGCCCACGGCGGTAAGGAAGAGCACGGAGGCAGCCCGGGCCGCGCTGCTGATCACCGCCACGGCGCTGCTTCTTGGAAAGGGCAAATGATCTGCGTGCTGTACTCCGGCCTGGAGCATGTACGTGGACATGTACATACATACATGCGGTGTCTGCTCTGGCGGTGATGCCGCCGAGCCCTAACCCGGAGCCACCGCCAGCCCGAGGTTTCAACCGTGTCCACCGGCCCACCGTGCTCTCGTCCTGCCCCTCCCTGCTCTGTCTCCCTGCTCGTCTGGCTTCATCGATCTGACCAGCCCGACCCCAAGCAAATCCCATGGCCTGCCAGAGGACGGCCCTGGTGGCGTCCCGATCGCCTCCCCAGGCCTGGTAGCTAAGCTTCGCACTGCCCTCCTGGAAATTGGGCCGCTCCACCGGCTGTCTTTGCTGCCCAGTTGTCACGATTGTTATTGTTATATTATTATTATTATTATTATTATTACTATCATCATCATCATCATCATCATCATCATCACCAGCATCGCGTCCACGCCGTGCGGAGGAGACCCTCTGTGAGAAAGACAGAGGGGTCTGCTCCAGCACGCACACGCCCGGCCCTCATACTACGCTCTACTACTATACCAACTGCTGATCCACCCGGCGTCGACCCGAGAGCTTGGCTGCCGAAAGAATCGGGAAGCTGGAGCGCAGGCCTGCGTTGGACCGTGCTTCGCCTGTCTGGTGCTTGTCGACGCACATCCTCCTCCCCCCCCCCCCCCCCCCCCCCCCCCCCCTCCTCCACCGGCACATGCATCTGCTGCAGTCTCGTTTTCTCTCTGTGATCCCGACCTCTTTTCCTTCGCAGCGTCGCCGGCTGCGTCGACCGCTCGATTGGTCTGCCTCCCAACTCCTCCAGCAAACCAGTCCGGCTGCCCCTTCTGGCATATCATCCCACGGTATGTAGCGCTCGCCGTCCTCCTGCTCCCCCGGAGAAATATCGCAAGGATCATGGCATCGCTGACTGAACCGCGTCTCCGGAGACCGCCAGATCAGATCCTCCCCAAGTCTCCCGGTGTGCGATTGCTCGAGGCCACGAGACGCTCCGCCGGTTGACAGCGTGGTTTCTGCTGTTGTTGCGACAATTCCCCTCTTCGCGCAGTTCATTTGACTGGCAGACAAAAATATTTTTTTTTGGGCGCGCATCCCACCTCACTATGTGGTCAATGCTGGACGCCTATTGACTGGGATCGACCATCAACCACCTGACGTGCGGCACTCCGGAGCAGATGGCCCGTCTGCTGCAGCATCATACTACCGACGATGGACGTGATCGCGACTGACGACAAGAACAAACCGCTCCCTGCCTACGGCGGCCCTCCGCCTCCCCCGGTGCACCGCATGCCTCCGCCCGAAGGATCACAGCCGCTGCCCCCGTCGCATGGGCTCTACGAGTCCTCCTGGCGCCCGTATCCGCCGCCTTATGAAGGGGCCGGCGCCGACCAGCGCCGGTCGTCTTCGAATCCCTCTCAACCGCCCATCCCCTCGCATGCCTACGCGGTCCCGCCGAATCGGGAGCTGCCGCAGATCCCCCACGATGCGCCGTACGGGCGTCCCAGCAGCGTGCCGGGACCGACTCAGTCTCCCTCGGATGCCAACCCGCCGCACCCGGCCTATCGATCCATGGCCCCCGAGGCGAGCCCCCATTCTGCGCCGGGGGAGTACCGCCCGCGGATGGCATATCCGCCTCCCGAGCCCCATACCAACGGCGAGCCGGCCCCGCACACGATCGCGCCGGGACAGTATCCTCCCATGGCCCATGGCCCGGTGCCATATGAACCGAACTACTACAACCCAGCATACGGGACGCGCCAGCGGAAGGCAGCGCGAGCACAACAGGTAAGCGTGGCCTTAAGATCTTCACGTCGGATGAAGAGAGGAGCAATCGATTCTGACGCTGTTGCAAAAGGCCTGCGATCAATGTCGGGCCAGAAAGGCCAAGTGTGACGAGGGGCGACCGGCGTGCAGCCACTGCAAGGAGAACAACCTCATCTGCGTCTACAAGGAGGTGCCTCCTCACAAGTCAGTCCTCCATCCACCCGGCTGAGACGGCGACGATGCTGACGGGAACTGCAGGCAAGAGAAGGCCACCCAGCTGCTCCTGGATAAGCTACAGCAGCTGGACGACCGGTTGACGCAACTGCAGGCGGTCCAGGCGGAACAGGGTGCCCAGATCAACCGACTGCTAGCTCATCAACAATCTTCGTTGCCTGCGCAGGATCCTCTCAACAATGTCACCAGCCAGAAGCCTCCGGTTATGCCCGAGCCGTCGGTCGAACATCCCCCCAATGCAGGTGTGATGGACATGGGAGGCGCGCGGGAGATAAAGAGCGAGAACGTGCCTCTCCTCGCCGGGCAGAATACGGACGCGGCAGACCAATGCCAGGATGCCGCCCTCAAGGATGAGGATGACGGGGAACTCTCGATCCCCGTGGAGCACACAACAGCGGCTCACAAGCTGCTTCTGTGGCCTTCGATACAGCGACTGCTGGGCCCACAGCCGTTCGACGAGGACTATGTGATGCAGCTGGAGGAGGAACGTGGCCTGATCCGAGTATACGGACGAGGCGAAGGCGATGACCGGAGCGATTGTCCACCGAGCTCATCCGCCAGTTCCGCCAGCCCCTCCCGGGAAGATGACTACTCGCAGCAGGGCGCCTCACCGGGCACGACGTGGGGCACAGGGCTTCCGGCGAGTTCGACCCCCAACCGACCTCGGGACTGTGTGGGTGGCCTGGATGAATACGGGCACTTGAACACGGACCCTGACACGGTGCGCCGGCATCACAGGAGCTATCTGCAGCACATCCACATCCTTCACCCGTTCCTCGACGAGAATGCTCTGGAGAGGAAGATCGAACGCTTCATCAAGCTGTACGCCCCGCAGAGGAAACCTGCGGGGCCGTACATGCCAGGCAGCGCCGGCGAGCCGCCGCGGGGCGCGAAACGGAAGCGTTCCTCCGAGACTCTGCATGGCGCCGCCGGGTACGACATGCAGTCCTCTCCCGGCTCCGCCCCGGAGCGAGTTGAAAGACGGCGGATCGAAAAGTCCATCGACAATGCCATCATCCTTTTGGTCCTTGCCCTGGGCTGTATCTGCGAATGGCGGGACAAGCCGTTGCCGGGCCCCGTCAAGGACACTCCGGACTACCAGCCCACCTCGGCTCCTCAAAACGTCGGGACATCCCCAGCAGTGTCGGAACGGTCGCCTGGCGGCTTCTACTCCCCGACAAATCGATCGTTTTCGTCTCCGGGAGGTGACAACCGAAGGAGTGTGCCGGGCCGGTGGCATCCTCCGGAGGGGGAGCCGAAGTCCGAGTTTGCACACCCAAAGAACATGGACGTCATTCCCGGGCTGGCGTATTACGCCTATGCCACCGATATTCTCGGGAATCTCCAGGGTGGGAACAGCCTTGCTCACGTCCAGGCAGCTCTCTTGGCGGGGCTGTACGCGGGCCAACTGGCACACCCGTTCCAAAGCCACGGCTGGATCTTCCAAGCATGCAGGGCGTGCCAGGTGCTTGTGCGGCCGTAAGTTTCGTCCACCGCCATGTGGATTGGCCTTTCTAACGACCGCCTAGGAGACGATACGAGAAGATGAAAGATGGCCCTCTGAAGGATCTGTATGACTTTGCCTACTGGACATGTCTTCAGCTTGAAAGGTGAGCCGCTGGGAACCTGCTGCCGAGCAGCCGGCAAATGACTAAATCACCGCAGTGACATCCTTGCAGAACTCGATCTCCCGGCGAGCGGGATATCTCGTTCGGAGAGCCGCATTTCACTGCCCAAGGGAGTTTTTACACTCAGCCTCCCCAACGAGATCAATGCCCCAAGCACCATGATGATGTTCTACTATTCCGCTCAGATCCACCTGCGGAAGGTCTTGAACCGTGTCCACACGGACCTCTACAAGGCCGAGAGTAAGCACCCGTCACCCGCGTTTAGGATGCAATCGCTGACGCCTGTGTGCAGAGAAGGGGCAAACCAGGTGGTCGTCTTCCGTGCAGGAAGTCCTCAGCATGAACCTCGAATTGTGGAGAAACAGCCTCCCTGACGTCATGAAGTGGAGGGACACCGACCCACCGTCCCCCGATATCAACATTGCCCGCATGCGCGCCAAATACTACGGTGCGAAATACATCATCCACCGGCCTCTTCTCTACCACGCGCTCCATTTCGCTGCTCCGAACGGGCAGGGTAATGCGGTGGACTCTCCTGTCGGCTCGAATGTCATGTCAGGATCCAAGTCGCAGCAGGTGTCCCCATCCATGGCGCACAGCCAGCGTGCCACCAACATGGCACGATGGTCCAGCGACATGGGCCCGCCGCCCAGTCGAGGCCCGCTGCAGCCGCCGATCTGGCCGGGCCTGACGTATAGGGAGCTCACGCCAAAGCTGCGGAGGGCCTGCAAGATATGTATCGACTCGGCAATCCTGAGCACAGAAGCCTTTGACGGCATCAAGGACCGGCCGGTGGTGACGAACATTTTCGGGACTGCCCATGCGTGAGTTATCCCCCCCCCCCCCTTTCAAAAAAAATTTTTTTTTCACAACTCCGCTGACTTTTCAGACAATTTGGAAACATGCTTGTCCTGTCGGCAACCTACATGTCCAGTCTCTCCGAGCTCGTCGATAGAAACACACTCCGCCGGCTCCTGAGGCGGACCATCGACTTCTTGCTCAAGTGCAAGAACATTTCTCCCAGCCTGCGCAAAGACGCGGAGATCCTGACCGAGATCTACTGGAAGATTTTCGGAGAGTCCCCTCACAGCAACTTCTCAAACGAGGGGTGAAGCTGCTCTCGAGTCACCCGTGTTTGACCGGGCCAGTTCCCTCTGTCACGTTTTTCTTGAATTGAACCTTGATTTGTTCTTTATGCTCCTCGACGAGCATTGTCGGATGCATGTTCAGGTTCACCGCGTGGCGTTATGTGATGTCCCTTCCTGCTTGATTCCTGTGTATATTTCGTCCGCGTACAACCTCGATGAATGGCACCAGTCGGCGACTCGGGGAACCAGTCGCTCAGACGAATGGTTTATCCACCTTCTACCGCTTTTCTAGTTACGGAGGGAACCTTACGTCTAGTCAGCAACCTTCGCTTCTCGGTCCTTGGCAACTCGCTCTTGTTCCTTGCATGCATGGCGGCCATCTGCTTCGCTTCCCTCGTGCACCGTTTGCGGCGTTGTCCAGCGTGTATTCCGAGCATATTCCTGTTTCTTAAGTTGGGAAGGGCGGCTTTGTGATTTTTCCAATCATATATACATACACTTCAGCATATAATTGATACTATTATTATTCGGGCGGCTACGGATTTGGGTAGGCTCACTCGTTGCATTTTCATACCGCGAAAAAAATGGTGGTTCTTACTGTATACCTCCGGGTTTAACTGGTGGGAGTTGCCTGTCAGCACAATCTGAACATCTAACTATGTTCCTTCAAATCTATCTCCCGGGTTCTTGGATTCGGATGGATGGAAATCGGAACGAACGGTCTGGAGGCATCTGTTGCTTGCTCAGTTAATCCAAGTTATAGAACTTTCGTCTCGTCGAACCCGTTCCTGGTCGATGTCTTTCGTCCTCGCTGACTTGGTCCGTTCCGCGAGCCTGTCTCTCACAACATTTGGCTTGTTCAGCAACAGAGGGACGATCATCCGGCGGATGGCAAGCAGCAGAGGCGTGCCAAAAGCAGAGCAGAGAGGACCAGAAATGGTTTCATTCTTCCTGTCTGTCTCATTTGTTTTGATCTCCACGGCTCTCAGTCATTTAAACCGGTGCGGGTCTCTATCTAACTAGGTCATGGTGATTGATTGATGGATGGATCTGGATATCGACGATCGACGGCTTTCTGTCCCTGATCAACTTTTCATTCTTGTTTTGTATATATAAGACTTTTTTTTTGGTTATTGTCCTGTGTCCGTGTCCGTATCTTCCGGGAAGTATGTATGTATCAAAAGAACAGAGAAATAGGAGATTGATCTGGTGGGATGAGCCACCTTTGAAATTTCCTTCTATTTAAGTTCCTATCTGGCGGCAGCCTGATTGATTTGTGGTTTTTAATGTAAGAGATGCAGGACATAGATCCTCGACCAAGGGCATGGCTATGGATTATAAGACTGCTCCTTCCATGGATATGATAGGAAACCAGTCTGCATCCGACTTTCTATTCTATGGCGACTGAGGCGGTCTTCAGAAACGGCGACTTCAGTACGATTATCACACCCTGTCGGTTGGTTGGGAGGATTCGTCGATGACTGCCGAACAATACTTATGGTCTTCCTTGACGAGAGTCTGGAAGAGTTCTCCTCTGTTGCGGCTACTGGTCTGAGGACCAGGACACTACGGAAGGGTTGAAAACGGCGCAAATGTGTGCGATGCACTAGATGTCGAGTGCGATCGGCACTTACTGACAGAGGCGAGGACAAGTACAAACTAATCCGTCCGCATGTCATTATCCAAAGAATTTCAAGGGACGACCCAAGCATACAACGAAATGCATGAGCGTTCAAACTACCATGTCGAGCCAAGACCGTCCAGGTTACAAGATACCGAGACGCACGGGGTAGAACATCGATACCACCTAATTTGGAAATCGACAGTCTCCTACGTTATTGAAATACCATATGAATTACCACTGTAACGGTTGTATTGGCCGAATATCTGTGCACACATTTTGGGCCTATATACGTGAATTCAGGACGGGCCATGCCTAATCTACATACCTCCTACCTTCGCTACCTCTACAAACTGTGCTGGGGTTCCAAAATTTACTCCTTGTCGGCAGTTCCGGCAGTCATCTCAGGGACCTACTATCTATCTATCTATATACCTACTTATGGGATCACATTGCATTGGTGTCTTCTAGGTCTGGTTACCAGGTATATAAGGATCTGAACATTGGAACTTTCTGCACCGATTCAGCCATAAGAATGTGCTATTGGAAATATATATCACGCCTGAAAATAGAGCAAGAAAGATAACAACGTCTCCGACATCGTTCGAATTCGGATCGGCATTTGGACTCAAATACAGTGGTTCTGCTCTCATTCTCCTTCGCCTTTCGCATCTTCCCCTGAAGATCATCTCCCTTCTGCCACCACAGTTACCGAGGTTCTACCTATGTCTAAGACGACCTGTCGTTCATGCTTTGTCGGGGATATTGAAACCCTTTGAGATTGATCTATATTCAGAATAAAGCAGGCTCCGCAGTGCAGACAAACATACCTTCTCTGCCTCTACAAAGCAGCGTGCCGGGTATAGAGTATCCACCATCTAATAATCGTGTGATACTTGACAAGGGAACGAAATGGTTCTTTCAGCATCGAGTATATACCTTTCCAGACACGAATGTTGACACGGAAATAGGTTTACGTGTGAGGGAGCACAGCTGCAGGAAATTCCATCTTCACTGGACTGCACAAAGGACTAGAAAGAACAAGAGACGGAAGGAGGCCTCCAGCGTCCTCAGATTCCACTATGGATGTCCATCCGATCTCGAATGATATAATGTCTATTTATCGCCCACAAAAAAAATCTGTCGGTTTTCCGACAGCGACAGTCCTGGGTCAGAAGCTCGATGTCTTGGGGCCAACCACTGCCAAAGAAAAGCCGGAATGCCATTCAAACCGATAACGGTTCAGCAGATCTCCAGATCCAGCTGAAAAGGAAAACTGGCCGACAGAGAGGGAACACGGCAGAGGCCATCTGACTTCTACACGATGATGTTCTCTCCGGAGGGTCATTCCTCGTGCGTCCCGGTGGGGGACTCCAGCAGGATTCTATCCTTGGCGATTCATAGGCTTCTCGTCCATTGCTGCCTTTTTCCGGGAGGCGGGACCTCGACTGATTCATATTTGAAGAAGCCAGACGTATGATCACTCTATACGGCACAGACGAACGGACCTTCTTTACCTCTACGAAGCATTGTGCCGGGTTTTCTCAAAGCCGATTCAGAGACCGAGGCCGGAAAGACGTCTATGGCAGGAACTATATCCCTGGGGCATGAAGCTGCAAGCTTGCAACTGTAACGACAGGCCTAGATGACTAGACCGAAGGGGGTCGTTGGTTTATCTTGAGAACAGAAAACAAGGGGGTGAGCAATATAATAGTAAGAACAGACCTGTGTTACTAGCAATGCCTATATGCTGGGTTGCTGCGTGAGTCGACCACGAGGGTCGAAATCTGTCTGAAAGGAGCGTCATTATATACATG
>ENA-UOWK01000179-UOWK01000179.1-bioreactor-metagenome-genome-assembly--contig:-NODE-179-length-73409-cov-25.661205_pt1 | contig 73409 bp, 88 predicted proteins | sample MGYA00238157_ERZ761612 | MGnify/ENA primary metagenome ERZ761612 (study PRJEB28901, sample SAMN06268035) | bioreactor metagenome | isolation source: Joint BioEnergy Institute, California, USA...
GCATGTACAGCTTGAAACCATGGTATTATAACTCTTGGATCCTCCTGCTTTGCACGCTGGTATGTAATCCTTCAATTATATCTTGTACGCAGCTCAGGATGGCGCTTGACAAATTTATAAGCCCAGTTGATGCCAAGGACTGCAGTAGGATCCTGTAGACACTCACAGAGTAATATTTGTGCCATTGAACACAGAAACTCTGGCCGAATTGGAAAACCTTGTTTATCTGCCTCTAGTAATTGCTGAATAAGTGTTTCCTCTTCAATAGCCTTTAATCTATGGCCATTAGCACGTGTTTCTGCGCGTGGTTGTCTTCCTTTAAGGCAAGTGTGAAGGGTAGCCTCAGGCACCCCAAAAATCTCTGCAGCCTTCAGTATTGATTTGATTTTTTGATTTTTATAAGCTGCAATAGCCATTTGAATTCGGTTTTCTTGAGATAAAGGCATTTTTGATAGTGGTGGTGATAAAATGACGCGTTGAAAAAAGGAAGTGGTAGGGTGGAGGAAAATTCGTCGCTCGGTGGTATTTGTCACTTGGTGGTTGATTAGTTACTAGTCATAATAAAAGTGACAAAGGTATAAAATCACTGCTGCACATGTGACCTGAAGACTGCGAATGCAGATCCCGAGTGACGAAGGCATCATGTCCATCGGCAGAAACTCAGGCAAGAGAACCAGAAGGAAGCTCGTGAAAAGAGTTCCGAGCGACCTATCATGGGCATATCTCAACAGCACCGTGACTAAGGCAGGCTGCACCCATTTTTTCTTCGCAAAGAATTCTCCTCCAGTGGCATTATTGCCCTCCTGAGCCCAATCTAGCCCAATGGCCCTTCCCGAACCACTTCTCCAGAACCGGATTAAGTAGTGGGGAGCGGGGAACATGTGTCTCCTCTCTCCGCAAGCTCACGCGGCGATGTGAACCAGCTGAAGACGTCGTCGTGAGAGTGTCTCAGATCGGACTCTTCCTCGTCTAATCCCTGGAAAGCAAGTGTCAACTCGCCACCGTCCAATGATAATGACACGGTGATGAAGAAGGTCTTCGCAGCGTTCTCGTACACTCCGACAAAGCCCACCAACGATTGAGGCATTGAATGGGGGTTATGGGGGGTCTGCAGCTGCTTCGAGCCGTGGACCGTCTTGGAGCACCATTTTCGATAGGAATCGACAGCCTCTTCGGCGAGCTGAAGGTAGTCGGCCCCAGTGTCGTCTTCAGACAGGGTTTCAATGAGCATCTGCGCGATCCAATCCGGAACGTCCGTCAGCCCATATCCATTGGCGAGAACCACTATCCCGCTCCGCGTTTCGGGAAAGAGGTAGACGGTGAAGTCGCGCCTGGCACGTTGCCCTGATGGTAGATGGTAAGACGAGATGGAGACACGCGCCCTGCGATAGGCATTTTCTTCACAAGCCACGGGTTCAGACCTAGAACGCCCAGCTCGCCTGGAAGTTGCGTTCTAACCCAGCCTAGACCGTAGGTCCGCTCCAGGATCGACTGCCGCTGAGTTGGTAGAAATGTACGGCCTGAGAGGATGGTTGCCAACTGCTTCAGTGGGGACTTGGTACCTGTCGCCGAGCTATTATCTGAGCCCATCATCGGCTGGACGGCTGTATCCAAGAGTTCACGATAGAAGACCAACAGATCGTCGATGAAACTATATATCCGACCGGATGCTATCATCACTGAGTTTTTCTGGTATAGCGGCCTTGTATTTTCGATAGCGTTGGCGTCCTCCGAAGCCATATAGATCTTGGCCATATCGTCTACCGTCTGCGGATCGAGCTCGACTCCGGTCCTATCGAGACCCAAGGGCAGCAGAATCCGAGACTGAAGTAAGTCTCCGTAGCTTTGGCCTGTTCTTCGACTCATAGCCATGCTGACCAAGCCGTAGCCTAGATTGTTGTACTGCATCTGGGGCCGTGAACGGCTGTGTCTGGGGCAGTTCAGCAAAGGTCGCCACGACGCTCGAGTCGTCTAGAAGAAGAGGCTGAGCATGGAAATAGAAGGTTTCTCCTCCCGCGACTCCGGTCCTGTGCGATAGCAGATCCACGGCAGTTGTCAGGCTTTGCACTTCTTTGGACCTGCTGCGGAATTCAGGCAGCAGGTGGCGGATCGGAGTGTTCCACTCGAGAATGCCTTCGTCGACCAGGATGCCGTAGATGCTCGCAGTGAACGCCTTCGACAGGGACCCGATTGGGTAGATTGTGGTGCTTGTCGTGGGTAGTTTTGCGTCGAGGTCTCGATATCCGATGCTATGGCGGAGGACGACACCTCCGTGATGGAACACCCCGATGGACACCCCTGGGACTCCGGAAATCCTGGCTATCTGGGTCATTACCGGAGCAAGGAGGCCAAGGGTCCTTGCGAGGTCTCTCATATTTGTCAATTCTATCCACTCTGTTTGGGCTATAGTCGGCAATTCCCAGCCAAGAGTGATTGAGGAGCAGCCACATGCGAAGCTCCACTTTCTCTGCTTTCCTGCTAGCTCCGGAAAATTTAATTATCTTGAATAGTAAAATTACGTATCCAGAACGGTGGAGGAGTGGTATTGTAGACAGATGAGTTCAGTGACTGCTTTGAGGTGAGGATATCCTAAAGGCCTTTGACCTTTGTGCGGGGAGACGACGAAAAGGATGACCAATCGTCGGTTTGATGATAACTTATTTTGAAGTGCTAAACGAGGCATGAGAACTTACCACACAATTAAAATTTGATAGCAATCACTGGTAGACCAGTAATTGTGTCGGAATGTTCCCACGTTGGAGGAATTACCCTGCAAAAAGGGCTTGCGAACGAGGCATATAGTTTGACTTGAATAGTTTGCTCCTTAATTAAACTCCTAGCATGGAAGCAGATCAGGCTCAGAAAATAGCTCCGAATGTAGAGCTGTTGTCAAGACGAGTACCAACGTCGAAGAAGCCAAGTTGTTGCTGTTGCACGACGTCTCTACGAGGTATGGTGCAGTTGTTGTGCAGCCACACCGAGTCAGCCAGGTGGTGAAGCTGCCACCGATAAAAGCAGCCAAAAGAAAGCTCGACTAGTACACTACATTGCTCCTCGAACTCTGGTCTGTTATTGCATATGATGAACGGAGCGTATAAATGACAAATAATAATTTGTCCTTTGCTGCGCTGAGATAGCATGTGCAGAGAGAAGTGCTTAAGCATGTACTGTACTAATGGCAAAATCCATACTCATGTCTGTAGAAGACAGGGAAACAAGGATACAGCGAATTGGTTTCTCCCTCCCCCGGTGACAGAGAGAAGTACTCAAGTATCTTTAATACCGTACTCCATCGAGCTTGTCAGTCAAAGATACGGAGTCAAAATAGGAAGTATCTGCTGATACGCGATGCCATTGTCCGGCTCCATGGAGAATATGTAGTCTCCCCACCACGGCCCGGCCGCCCACCAGATGGCGCCAGTCCAGACGTCTGTGTTCTGGGCCATGTAGTCCAGCATGCCCGTGATGGCCGTCTCGCAGACGTCGTTGGCTCCGCCCGCAAACTCGCCGATGATGCCCTTCTTCCCGTTGGCCCTGAGCCACTGCGTTGCGCTGGTGATTCGCTCTTGACCGATGGTCGAAGATACGCAGGTCGCTGATGTCCCGGATCCGTCAGAGTCCAGGTACTGGTGCATCTCGTATATGATCTTGTCAGATGGGTCGGTCAGGCTTTTCATGTTATCGTTCACGTTCGTCCAGGTCCATGCCCCGGTCCACGAATTGCCCTCGACAAAGATGTACTGGGAAGTGGCTCCGGCGGAACGGATGCCGTCGATAGCGGCCTGGTTGAGATTGAGGACTAAGGTCTGGTCCATATCGTGGTATTCGTTATCTTTCATGGATCGTCTTGTCAGACATGCTCAGACTCAGTTAATTTCGGGTGCTCAGCTTACTAGTGTCGAAGATGACCAGTGGATTCGAAGCAAACTGTGAGGCGACCGTTTTCCAGAAGGTCTGGAAATCGGAAGGGCTCGAGATTATAGAATTGTAGCTGAAATCGTAGAAATGTTAGAAACACATATCTACTTAGATATACAGCAGCAATACCAGAACCGGGGACCTCACTATCTGCCGTAGTTATGAGGATCGACGACGGCGTAGGCACCTTTCTGGGTGATTGCATTTACAGTCTACCATTAAATGTCAGCACAACGAAGACAGCTCCAAACATGGTGGAATTGAAATGCACCGCTATGAGATCTGCCAGGTAGTTCGGATCCGGAGAGCCGGTCATTGAGTTGGGAACCAATCTCTCCATCATAAAGGGGACACGAAAGATGTTCATCCCCTTGCTGATCAATGTGTCAATGGTGTTGGGATCAGGCCATATATAATCCTTTCCCTGCGAAAGAGTAAGCCTCTTGAGATATTAATATAATGCAGAGAGTACAGGCATGCTGACCTCGACTCCTGGAAGGTTCTGGCTTCCGAATTCAGCACCGGACTCGTTCGAACCGAACCCTTGGCCATTGTCAGTTGCCAGTAAGCCAGCAAGCCAGACGTGGATGTCACGAACATTGGAATACTTTCGCACGCTTGGTCTCCTGCTTTCTGTCTGCGAGAGGGGCCGACAGTGTAAGCCTAGCTGCGCTGAGAGCGAGCACGAGAGAGCCGAGCTTCATTTTCCACTAGGAGATTCGTGTGAACGAGACAGGAGACAAGGGATCCAGTAAACAGAGAAAAAGGCACAGTGGTTAAAGAGGACATCGTGCATTGCGATCAAGGAAAGAACATGTATTTTATATCGGAAGAAAAACACACACTCCTGAATGAATGTAACAGTAGACGGCATCATTGCCCGTTTGCACGTGGGGTGAAACAGGAAATGGAACATTGAAACAGCCGTCGGCCCTGCGAGCCGACAGCTCGACACTGGAAAAGCAAATAGGCATGTATATGGAGCCGCCGTCAAAAAACTGTACGTGAGACAAAACTGCGAGTGGTGGAAAATGGCTAATTGAAAGCATCCAGGACATTGAAGCTTGACAGGGATAACAATTAACGTGAGACAGACCCACAGAACCAAGAGCGGGTAGATTTTTAGACCCCGCATTAATCTGTGGAGCCATGACCCCTGAAGTTACAACGCAAAAGGACTGTATGGGTCTTCAAGGATTTAGGGTTTTAGAAGGAATGCTTCCTATTGGGACGGATGAATCGGATAAGATGATCAGGCAGTGGGGTCATCTTTTTGAACAGACAGTGTACTTCCTTTATTGGGACGGCTATTGCTGCATATGAAGGAGGTTTGGGGGGATGTCGAACACCCGGATAAAGCCATAGAAAGGCCTCAGGAGACGTCTAAGTCTTGTTTTGCTGGAGAATGTCTGACAGTTAGATGAAAGTACGGGTTATATATAATTCTTAGCTCTATATGAGCGTACCAATGTAACGATATGGAGATGTAAATTTGCGGTAGAAAGAATCAAGTATTATTGGACCAAAGCCCTTGTCCATCAGCTCAGTGAACTGACATTACATATGAAAATAACCGAGATAAGGTTATTAGAAACAAACCAATGTGTATTCTGCGCTAAGGTCACCACGCCCCTAAAGGTCTTAGGTAAGGCTTCATATCCTCTGATTGGAGCTTGTGGTACTTGGACGATGGATGATAGGAGTTCCACCAGATGCAGCTGACACCGTCGTCATTTACACACGTAGCATCTGGGAATCCATATTGTTTGGGATTATTGAGGACCTTCGTCATGAAGGACCAAGAATCGTATAGAACAGTCGTAGCCTGAAATCAAGGTTAATTTCATGCAGCAACGTCTCACAAGCTCCATTCACTTACGTCGTCATATGCGGAATTGAAGTCGAGAACCATGTCCTCCAGTGCGTCGTTGAAGATGGCAACAAATTTCTCATGTTTCGCTACTGCACTTACACCCTGGGACTGGATTGCTGGGCTGCGCGTCGTCGGTGGCACGTTGATAAACAGGAATTTGCGCGCACCATCGCCATAGAGCTCCTCGACTAAGGAGTTGTAGCGAGCAATCAACTTGGGAGTGAGTTCAGACGGATCAGCAGACTGGTATGCGTTTCCTATGCTGGTTGTCGGAATAGCACGTTCCTGTTAATATCACTGGTGTACATCCAAATCATAACTACGGCTTGAGACCATTGAAGGGAACTCACTCGTTTATGCCAATCCATACTGCAAAGACCGCGTCCTGTGGACTCCAAGGTGCGGAGGCTGGCTTATCTTTGTAGACTGACTGGAAAACTCCAATCTGGGACACAAGATCGTTGGGATATGCCTGGACGATCTTGTTGTCGATGGAAGCACCCCCTACTGCTAGATCGTATGATAGCACTAGCGTTGTGTTTTCGGCTGTTGTCAAGTATCCAACCCAGTTGATTCCACCTGCCGATGTGCCAACCCCTAACACGGTCAATCACATTTGCACGGGGAATGCGCACTCCATTATATAAAAACTCACCAAGTGGAGGATTGCCCATGGGGTTGGAGGGCGATGGCTGCTCCAGACTCGTGCTGAACCCAGTCGATGTGTACGAGTCACCGCTTTGAAAACGTTATTTTTCGATCGCAAAACTCCTAGTACTTTCATCTCTTACAAAGTAAAGAAGTATGTAGGACTGGCATCTCGTGATGATATTGGAATTGCCGTGACTGAGGAAGCAAGAATCGTTTGCCAAAAAAGACAAGCCTTCATGATGGCTGTGAGAAATCAATTATCACCGACGGGGCAATAGAAAAGAAATATATTGATGATGGGTTAACCTAAGTTAATCTTGAAAAGGAGCTCCCAAAGTGAGTTCCACGGAATATGTTGGAGTACTTATATAAGGTCGCAAGCTTGCAAGACAAACAAGTAATGTTGCCTTTTGTCCAGCAGAAAATCATTATATAGATTTCGAACAGATAGGTTCCGTGGGCCTGGCCTAGAAGCTGTAGCATCGATGCTGATATCCAAAAAGACGTTCATGTGATCAGTGACGCCTGCTCTCTATTAAGGATTACATAAAAAATTTTTTGACTTTTATGCAACCTCACATTAGTTTTTGTCTCTCATGAGAGACTTCAACCAAATTTCCCGGACACAGTTGCAGTGATACAAAGCTCATGGACAAAGAAGACTGGGATTAAACCCTGCCACATGCAGCTCAATAACTTAACTATTCTCCATTTTGGCCTCGTCAGACTGGTCACGTACTTAATTAGGGGTATCGCAATGACTTCCTAGGAGCTTGTGGATGATGGGTCTTGCGGGATACCTGTAGGTTAACCCCTTTCGACACGGAGCAATGAGTCCGACTGCTGCTCTCTTTGATGGAATTCCATTTTCCCGACAGGTGTTGTGCTGCACAATCCTAATTGTATCCATGGTACTACCGACAAAAGTTCGGTTGACACAAGTTCTTCAGACGCCAGTCAATAATGATCATTTCGGAGTAGGTAACAAAGATCATATGTTAGAAATACTAAATACTAGCGTCCTGGCATTTCCCATTTTTAGATAGTCCTCCAATTGGGAGTTAATATGTCTCTCCGGGGAAGTTTGGTCTCCCTTTATGGACAACATAATGAAACCAGCTCTGGAAGAATAGAAATACGGTTCTTGATCAAGGGTATCAAAGCTCCCAAGTGTTACCAATCAGGTAAAATATGGCGGGCCTAACAAATCTTAACCATGCTTGTTTGAGATGCATAAAATAGTTATAAGAAGCAAATGGACAATCGATACGTCTATACTAGCATAGACCTATGTTAGGTACTAAGTACTTCCCCCGTGATTCCAAAGATGTAATAATAATACCTCGAGTCATTAAAGTTAATATCATCCCTCGCTCGTTTACTAAAATATGCACATTTACATTGCCGTTCGATCTATGTGTTTCCCTTCACAAGTTCTGCATATTGTCTCCCCACATGAGAGAACCCACTTAGACAGTTCTCCCTTTCCGCTCCCCCGCATGTGGATAGCGGAGTGACGGGAATTTAACCGAGATCTCCAGAAAAGATCAACTAAATTAGTACTCACTAGTGTCATGCGCAGTGAGCGCGTGACGTAACACCTGAAGCTTTAAGACTGTTCCCATACTCCACAGGGCTTGGGACCACTGTGCTTTTGGCATATGGACTTGCATGACATAGGGGGGATGGGAATTTAGCAACATTTATGAGACCGGAACTCATTTCGTGCAGAGATGAGGACCCTCAACTGCTTGAATACGAGATGTTGTCTCCATATATGCTCTCTAATGGGGGAAGAGGACTTGGAGCGCCAGAAAGTAATGTGGGGCAGGAGTTGCGTTCAAACAGAAGGCTTACAGAAAGGTTGCAGGGGGATTTCCGACAGCTTGATTGTCCTTTGAAAAATAAAGTGACAGTGAACATGAATCAAAATAATTCTTGTAGAATTCAGGAATTGAAGCAGTTGGTAGAATATGGCACTGGTTCAGCTCGACCAAACGTCGCTGGACACTCTCAATGGCAAAGTCGTCGTCCTTACCGGTGGTGCAACTGGTATAGGACGTTCTGCGGTGGAGCAATTCCATGTCAAGTATTTTGTCAACAACTCCAGAGGCTCAATGACAGCGTGAAGAACCATTACACAGCCAGCGATGCGAAAGTCGTCTTCGGCGACGTAGCCGACGAGCCGGCTAGAGTCACGACTAAGGCCTTCTGTTCGCTATGTCAACTTGGATAATCATCCCATTCTGATCAGCTCGCACTCTTTGCAACAGCATAAAAGACCTTTGGTCGCGTGGAAATCGTCGTTGCCAACGGGGAATCGCAAACCATAAAGACATCTTCGCGCCCGACCAAGACATCAACGAAGAGCAGTGCATGCTGAAAAATCGATGTAAACCTGAAAGGAGTCATCTTGACAGCCCGGATTGGAATGCATTAGTTGTGCAAGATTGGTGGCGGAGACCTGGTCCTTGTTAGCAGTATTGCAGGGTTCAAAGAGTCTAGACTAGAGGGTTTTACCCCGTACATGGCGAGCGAGGCGTTGTTGAAGTTTTACATGTATTAAGACCAACCGCTCATTGTATTTGCTTTGCCCATGGACGAGAAGTAGTATTAGCGCTATCCTTTGTGTACTAGAAATACAGAATAGAATGTAGAAACGAGATTGGTAAAAGGAATCGAAGAGAGCTGTTATAAGCTCAATCTTCCGACCAACGAGCCTGCGGATGTTGCAAGAGCTATAATAATATGCGCGACGGCTAACACGGATAATAGTAGAACACACAAAGGGACGAAGTTGCCGTTTTCAGGAAAGATTTGTATATTTCTGGCGGCGCGGCCTATGAAACACAAGATAATCTCCGAGAACTCGAACCTGAGTGGCATGGAGAACAGCGAAGTTCTTAACAAAGGACAGGCGTATTTGGCGTCGGAGGGCACAGGCTGCTATGTATTAAAATCGAAACTGTGAAAATATGAATTGCAGTGTAGAATAAATATTAGAGTGTTTGCAGAGAGCAAGTAATATTCTATGGCCAAACGACACAGGAAGTTTTTAGTCAGAAGAACTTACGTTAAACCCTGATTATTAGATCCTGGAGGCTGAATCTATAGAAAGAGCTATGGAACACTACCTTGGCTCGTAGATCAGATCATATATCCCAATTAAGACTTTATATCTTCAGTATCCTTCATTTTTGTTGCTCCGTCTTCCGGGAAACCTATATTATTATTCTGTATTATTTTACTTCTCTTGAATCACCGAGATATACTCAGGCTAGTCAAATAAGCTCTGCACGTTGTGGAACACAGCTATGCCGCCCTTCTCTTGTAGAGAAGCGTTGATCGGACCTGTCTTCGTAAAGACAGTCAATGTTCCTCCAACGCCAACATTGCCATAGACAATCTTAACGGAAGAATGTCTCTTATCCGTTGTCATCGTAATTGGTGCAACTTTCTTGGAGTCACCATTATAATATTGGAAGGTGCTGTGCTGAATTTCGAAACTCGGGTAGAATTCAATGTGAAGACTAGGAGCCCAATCTTTCGTCCACTTGTTGTTGGCTTGCACAATATCACCACGGGGAACTATAGATCCTGCTTTCACGTATACAGGACTGTACTCGAGCTCCAGCTGTACTTCTGTCCTTGAGCCTCCCTTATGGATCGTCGTCTTGTTGTAATACTCAAGGTAATCCGCACCCTTCGGGAAATAGACTTGACGATTGCCACCCTCGTTCACAATAGGCGCAACCAAGAATTGCTCACCGAAGAAATATTCGTCCGAGATCGTGTAGGTATTATCGTCTTCAGGGTGCTCGAGGAATAGAGCTCTCATGATTGGAATTCCATTCTGCGTAGCCTGGTAGGTATAGCTCCGGATGAAGGGGATTAAATCATGGTGTAGGTTCGCCGTTTCCTTGAGAATCGAGACAAGTCGCGATGTGTACGGTGGATACCAAGGAGTATGACCGGTACCTATTAGAACGACATACTCCGGGGTGAAGGCCGAGTGGTGCATCCATCTGGCCCAGAGCTCTTCCGAAGGATCGTCTTCCCCTCTGACATAGCCGCCTGTGTCACTGGTCCAGTGGGAGAAGCCAATGAGGCCGGACCGAATTCCACTGGTAACGGTATAGGATAAACCGGTGAAGTTGGAATGGGAATCTCCGTTCCAAACTGTGGTCCAGGAACGGACACGATCAAAGGCGCTCCGAGAGAAGCTGTGGAAGCCATTCTCACCCCACACTTCAACCATAGTCTCGTAACACAGTTTTTTGAAAAGAACATCCTGGATGTTTTGCTCCCAAACTGGAATGTTGTGTTAGAAAGTTTTGGCAGACCAGGGAACAATGAAAAATAAGAGTGGTGCACTCTTGCCTGGCATTTCACCCTCCTCTCCACGGTCAATTTTGTATCCTTTGACCCCTATTGAGGGAAAGTATCTCAACTTTTCTTTAAAGTATTCGTAAGCTGCAGGAATAGATAAGTTTAATGCCGGTCCAAGGAAATATTCGGGATTGATTCCCGGGAAAAGCCATCCGTTCTCCACAGATTTATTGTAGAGTTCTGTGTTTAGGAAGGCTCGATTCGCAACCCAGACCTAGTGGTCTATGTTCAGTGATGTAATACATGAATGAGAGAGCACCATACCTGGAAATCAAACCCGTAGTCACTGAGATTCTGAATGAAATATGGCGGATTGGGATAATACTTCGGGTCAAAGTCAAAATTCCCAAAGGAGGAATTACCGGTGCCATATGGTCCTGAAGATTTGTCAGCATAGCGAGCCAAATGAAAATAACAACATAACAGCAAGAGACTTACGATCGGCAAACAAAGCCGACCCATGTATCTGATTGAAATACAGATGATCCACAACATCATAGTAGTTCTGCTGTGCGTTTTGAACATAGCCGTGGAAGTCCTGCTCAAAATCATCCGAATAAAATGTGGGCCCATATGCCGAGTCAGGAGGCATGGTGCTTCGAGCAGAGAGTCCGGTGTAGTCCTTAATTATTGACTTGAAGTCATTTTCCCTCTGTGAGGTTATAATGTAGTATGTCAGGGAGCTTGTGTTGAATACGAACTGACAAACGCCAGGTGTCCTAAAATCGAAAGAGCCCATATGGGGTGTGTCGGCGTAGACCCCATAGCCGGCGCTGCTAATGAAGAACGGCGCTCGAGCATTTGACCAGTTTATGCCCACGTTGTTTCCAACGCCTTTCAAGTCGAAAGAGACATTTGAATTGATAAGCGAACCACTAAATGGATATTCCCACACACCATAAAAATATTCCCGGTCGCTATTTGTAAACCTGGCACCGACATATGGCTTTGAGGATTTGATTTCTATTCGAGTTACGCTTGGACTGATGCAGCTCCAAGAAACGGTACCACCGCCATTTGCTATTTTCCCGTCTTGAGAAACGTCTATCGCTGACACGGAGGCATTCACCACGCCTATGACAATTGTAAGCAATTCCTGATACAACAACGAATATCCTGGAGGTTACCGAACATGCCTGTTAAGATGGTGTTCTGCACTGGCTGGTTGCTATTCCAGGACCGTGTCTCAAGCACCAATGGAGATATTTGAGAGACTCTTACGGGACATCTCTCGCCATTCACTACCCCTGCTAAACAAAGGGCGAATAAAGGGCCCGACTCAATCCAGCGCATGTTCTGGATTTTAAATTGCTAATTTCCCTATATTCTTTTCTTTCCGGATCAATTTCGCTTCAAAGCAAAGTACTAGATCTACGAGCTTTATATTTGACCTGTTGCAAACAATGCTAAAAAGACAAATAATCATACTAACCGACATAGGTAGGTAAGTAGAAAGTATTCGCTGCTTGTTTCAGAAGCTCTGCTGCGTTCCCATCGTATGGAGAAAAGCGTTTCCACCAATCCGCGTAAAATATGTGATGGTCTACTGTGGTTATTGTGAGGATCATCGGTCAAGCCTTGAGAGTTAGAAAAGGGCGCAATGGTCAAAGTGGAGAAGATCGAGAAATAAGAAAGTTTTAGCTGGCAAGTGCTTAGTAGTACGTACTTAGTATGTACCTAGGCAGAGAATCGGATATCTCGTGCGGAGACCCCGCAAACAAGTCCCGGATTTCAATCGGCTATCCCAAGGCTCAAGTACAACTACTCTTCTAGGCCCGTGTACGCCCAGGTACGTATCAACAAAGTCATAGTTCATCATATCCCCACAAGTAAGGATACAACAAGACAGCCCAATTCGGCTCTAATGTGCATAACTTCCCGATATTCCATAGTATGGTACAATACTACTGCCGGCTCGTCGAGAAAGCGGTGAATCTCAGTGCTCACCCTTTACGCAGTGCTCGACGGGGGAAAAAGGATCTGCAAATAGTGGGGTTGTTTAGATTATCCGCCCTCAGGAATGGTGATACTACTGGCCCGGCTATATACGTGCAGAAGACTAGGTATGCAGTGAGAGCTTATCCCATCAATTTTCCGCCAACTAGAAAAAGCGTTTGGTTCAGCAATCGGAAATTTCTATATCTGTGCTGTCTTGCGCTAAAGGAGTTCATGCATAAACTGGTGGATCTATCTTATAGAAAAACAGTTTACACTTCAATGTCTCCAACTTTGCCTTGTTTATGGTTCGAATTTTGTCAAATGGGTTCGACATGGTCTCTGTCGTGCTATCCCACAACATCTCGCTGGGGTATGTTTATGAAATAAATCTATCATAGGAGGAAACATTTTATATGCAAACGAAACATTGAAATTCAGAAAACGCTGTTGCAGCCCGCGTCTTAGAACGCGTCGACGATGACTTCGACTCGGTTAGCAACTAGTACGGAATCAACTTTCTGAAAGCACATTTGAGCAAGAAGAATTTGTGTACAGTCTCGGAAGGTCCGATTCTCGTGATGCATCATTTCATTATTCACTTCGATGCTATCGATGTAGAGATTAAGGAGCTCCTAGACCAGGTGTCCAGATGTCCAGCATCTCCATACCGACTCCACAAACAAGAAGCTTCATTTTTGATTCTCTGGTTGACGGTGATAGCGCGCTGCTATCTTCCTTGCTTACGGAATCATCCGACGGGACACGAAACACGTCCATAGAGGATATGTCAGCGACAGGGCTATATCTGTCGATCGTCTGTGACACGTGAATCGCATCCACCCCTTCTTTCTCAAGATCCACGCTGATAGACCAAATTTTGACCCGATGATCATTTCCGGAAGATGCAACCAACATGGTCGTTGTTGACCCAGCAGACTGAGGGGAAGATTTCAGATGCTCGAGTAGCTTCACCGTGGTTACCGATGCCGCATGGGCATCGGGAATGGAAACAGTGGCTATCTTCACATTGTGAATAGAGCCTGTGGAATCTAAGTCGAGTACGGATATCGAGAGCGCATTATCGTCGCCACCAGCCACTAATAGTGTCGCTGTCTTGGAGATCCGGATTAACTCCGCGGATTTGATACTGTTAAGATGGATGTGATGTCGAGTGTGCCAGGATATCGTAGTTGGGCTTATCGTATTTGGCTGGAATGTTGACTTCGGGGTAATACGAGATGATGTCACAGAGAAAAAGGCGCTGACAGTAGCATTTAAGTCCCAAAGCGTAAAGTGACCATCCGTCGCGCACGTTACCAGGTTGATCGAGGAATCTGAAAGCAGGAAGTTCGCTTGAGTAAGGCAATTGGTCATGTATGTACCTTTTGCGAGCAGCGTAAAGCGGGCCTCGTCTCCAGATGACGCATAATGGAAAACCTAGGAAATCAGTACTAATAGATAAATAGACCATAGAGATGCTTACCTTCACCATGGAGTTAGAATAGACCAAGCACAGTAAGAAGCAATCCCCTCCTTCCTGCCCTTCAACATCTAGCACGTCAAAACTAGTTATTCGAAGGTCGGACGTGGGATCATCCTTGGGACTCGAAGCCTCGTGTAAGGTTGCGATTCCAAACTCCGGAATGGAGCGTATTCTCCAGACAAAGAACTCCTCACAGCCGCCACTGGTAAACAAAAACTTCCCGTTCTTCGACCAGGATATTTGTTGTAGACCAGTCTCATGCTTGTTAAGTACACGTAAGCATCTGAAAATTCCCCATGGGCTCTCTGTCTTTGAGTCAGTAGGCATGAAGATGCGTACAGTAGTATCTTCTGCTCCAGTAGCGATGAGGCTCCCTTCACTTCCATCGATGACGCTCGATACAGCCGCGCATTTTATCTCCCGTCCATGACCACCTGCACGGAGAGCACGATGAGAAGCAGTTCCCATCTGGAAAATGTTGAAATCGCTAGCCTTCTTCCATAAGAATACCCCAGCTCCAGCTGCATCCCGATAGGGATTATATGCCCAACTTCTATGGACTCCGCCGCATTCAAGGTCTATAAGTGCGCACTGAGTAGTTTCGTTCCAGAGAATAAATCGATTGCTTCGAAATCCGTACAGCATCAAATCGTGGGAAATCTCATCAAAATAGGCTCCTTCGACATGCTGTCCAAATACGGGGGAAGAGCGATGGATCGTTCGTAGATGGACTGGTCCTCCCGGGCTAGTGGTTGCTTCCAGTGCATGCACACAGTAATTGCCATCTCGACCGCATGTCCAGAAGTACTCCAGCGTCTTATCGCCAACGCTCACAGGCGATGCGACTCGAGAAATGTGGGTGACGAGGACCTCGCCGTGGACACGACGGACACATTTGAGACACTGCGAGGGCTCGGTAGTATCAGACATTTCGTATATAGCGAGAGCACCAGCCTTTGATCCAAGGACCAAATACCGATTGTCTAAGACGAGGGACGCACATGCTACCTGGAAAGTGGGTGGCAGAACTAGAGACTTGTTATTCACATAAGGCATTGCATCTTCCCCCGTCTTGACAATATATAGGTCTGCTTGCTCCGAAGAGGGATAGGAGATAACAAAGGAAACATCACCCGGGATTCTAGAAATAGCAGCATCCTTGTCCTGCAAATCAAGCATGAATAATCCCACTGGTCTTCGTCCAGTTTCGGTAAGAGTGATAAGAGACTTTGACTGATGTCTATACAGTCGTATAAGACCGTTTCCATTACCCAATATCGCCATACCTTGTCGTGGTATACTGGAGATAATGGAGAATGAGCGGAGGTCATCTGCAACAGATAATGTTTCCCACGTGATATCCGGTCTTTGCTCTACCCTAGAACAGGAGCGAGATTTAATCCAACCTAGGAGCACCTCCCCTTGGAATGTGGTTGCGATGAAACAGTCATCTGCGACAAAAGCAAATGCTTTCATCACGCGGTCTGCCTTGGCATTCGTAGTCGTCTCATTCTCATATGCGTCACAATGTTTTCCAGAATCGATCTTCCCGTCTCTATCATGACTTATCCTAAATGACCTCAAGGCTCCGTCCGCACCGCCAGTGTAAATCAATGTCTCTGTTGAACTGCTTGACGTGGCCAAGGACCATATGTTCTTTCCGGAATGATAATGGAGAGTCGAAACGTTTTGGAGTGCAAAGTTGGTTGTTTGTGAGGGCAAAGTATCCCAGCTAAGCCGCCACAGTTGGCAAGTTGCGTCCTCGCCCCGTGAGACAAGGCTCAGTTGTCGCTCATGGCACAACGAGGCTGGTAAGAAATAGACTCCCCATATTCGGGAGATATGACCGAAAGCCCTCGTGATATATGCTTCTGAATCAAGGGGCTGCGTGTCGCCGGTGATATTTCCAAAACCCGTGCTCCGAAGCTCGAAGCCATCAGTGGAATAGGCAGAAGGGTCTTGGCGCGATGCTTGAAAACAGTCAGAAATATTCCATATCCGAATTGTCCTATCATCGCTACAACTTGCTAGAAGTCGTCCTGATTTGTCGCCAAACAAGAACGGAACTTCGGGAGATATGCAGACACCGAATATAGATCCCTCATGGCCAGTGAAAAAATGATGGATAGAAGTGGGATGATTCGATGAAGAAATTTCATGGTCTTCCAGAAAGCAAGACCACACAATAATCTCCCCAAAGACGGTGCCAGCAGCTATCAAGATATGAGTCGCAGAAAGTGCGACAACATCTGCAGAATAAAGGATAGATTTCACGCCTGCAGCCAGTTGTTGCAAACGAATACTCCTCTTATAGTTTGAAGAGGTGCTGGGTACCACATCAAGGCCTTGAAGTGCATTGTGAGCTGTAACCAGATAAGCTCTGCGCTCATTATCATTGCCATAAGAAGCACAAGCGTCTAAAATCCAATCAGGAGCTGCATATTCAGCGCTTGCAGCAGATAGTGACGCTTTGAATATGGCAGCGCTGTCTTTTCGACCAGTTAGATCAATAACGCGTAGGGACTGTCCTCCCCAAGCGAGGATTCGGGCATAATGACTCCCGTCGTCCTGCGATTTCCGTTCGTCAATTATAAATCCATGGACATTGTTCCTTTTAAATGTTCGAAGTTGTGCCAATAACACTCCACTGGCTTCATCGATCAAACGGGTGTATGGGCCTTGTCCCTGCACAATGAGGTTGACATCTATGAAACTGAGAGTTTGGATTGCTGTTACAGGAAGGCAAGCGTCCGTGTGCTGGCTACAGTCAGCGCAGACCTTGCATGCCAGAGAGGATATCCACTGACCTCGAGTTTGAGAGACATTGATACTGATAGCGCCCATGTAGAATGCTAGAACAACAAATTCAGTCTCTACTTAGCACTTTAAACCCTACAACATGACTGGATAAGTCTGTTATATTCACAATAATTTATCACTCAATCTTGAGATCAAATTGAGCGTGCCCCGCTTACATAATCTCCCATATTTTCGAGTTTGCGCTTGCCCATAAACAGTAGAATTAATCACGTGATATCGCGACGCTCCCCGGTCGTGTTCGCGGGTGGCAAAGCGGTGAATTGCTGAACATAAGGCAACAATGGGGCTGCACAGAAGTTCCCCTTGTTAAGATGCCACTTGTGGGGCAGCTGGTAAAGGTTGAGTCGTCATTTGATGGCGGTTGACCTGCCTGTTTCCAAATGGAATGCGTGCGTCGTCGCGTCTTCACACCTTAATCATCCGCTGCGAACCGACCTCCCGTCGTCATGGGTGTCACCGGACTGTGGACGGTCGTCCAGCCGTGCGCGCGGCCGATCAAACTCGAGACTCTCAATAAGAAAAGACTTGCTGTCGATGCGTCAATTTGGATATATCAGTTTTTGAAAGCTGTGCGCGATAAGGAAGGCAACGCGCTTCGCAATGCACATGTCGTCGGCTTCTTTCGCCGCATTTGCAAACTGCTCTATTTTGGGATCAAGCCCGTGTTCGTTTTCGATGGTGGAGCACCGGTCCTGAAACGACAAACAATAGCTGCGAGGAAGAAGAGACGAGAAGGTCGGAGGGAGGATGCCGTTAGGACTGCTGGGAAGTTGCTCGCGATCCAGATGCAGAGGAGAGCTGAGGAGGAAGAAGCCAAGCGCAAGGAGTCAAGGAGACAGCGGCAAGAAGAGGAAGTACCCGACAATCCAGTTTATGTGGATGAGGCGTTTATGACGGAAAAGGAGAAGCGCCAGAACCGCCAGTTTCGCAAGAAAGATGCGTATCATCTTCCGGAGCTGGAGGTTTCGCTCGAAGAGATGGGCGCACCTAATGATCCACGGATAATGTCGCAAGAAGAGCTTGAGGAGTATGCGCGGCAATTCCACTCTGGAGAAGATATTAATATCTACGACTTCTCCAAGATCGACTTCGACAGCCCGTTCTTTCAAAGCTTACCCGCCACTGACCGCTACAATATCTTGAATGCCGCTAGAATCAGAAGCAGATTGCGAATGGGATATTCTAAGGAGCAATTGGATTCAATGTTTCCTGATCGGATGGCATTTTCGAAATTTCAGATCGAACGCGTTAAAGAACGCAATGACCTTACTCAGCGACTTATGAACATCAATGGAATGAACGGAGATGTCCTCAATTCCAGTCAGAGAATTGCCGGAGAACGTGGCAGGGAATATATCTTGGTCAAGGATAGTGAGGTCGAGGGTGGATGGGCATTAGGCGTGGTGGGCAACAAGAACGAGGGCCAGAGAGATAGGCCAATCGATATTGATCGGTATGGACAGCAGGACGTATTTAAGGCAACAGAAGACAAGTCAGATGACGAGTCTGATGACTTTGAAGACGTTCCTGTTGAAGGGCTAAACAGGCTTCCAAAGCTCCCCGTCTTTCAGGAAGGGGTCTTTGATGAGGCAATTGAGCGGCATCTTCAAGAAATTGCCGAGAAAAGAAGGGCTGTGTATGATGCACGACGCGAAGCCGCTGTGAGACAGAGCCACGTCGAGCAGAATGCTGAGGATGGTTCTCTTTTCGTTGAGAGCAGTGTCGCAGAGAGCCAGCAAAAGCCGCAAGATGCCAACGTCGATGCTCTTTTCGAGGAGCAAGACGGTAGCGAAGATGAAGATCTTCGTAGGGCGATCAAGATGTCATTGGAATCTCCCAAGGATGATCTCGTCGATGAGCATCCAGTCGACTCTGCTTCTGCTCAGTCACTGCCTAAGGAGCACATTACGGGTCCTGTCTCTGAGAGTGACGACGACGAGATGGACCTAACAGCTGCCTTGGCAAAATCCAAAAGGTCAAAGGGCGGACCAAAGCCAGAGTCTGCGGCTCCCCGTTTCGTAGCGGAGCATCCGTTCGATGGCCCACTGCCATTCAAGCCCCTGAAAACACGGAAGGCATCAGCTGCACAAAACGTACAGCATACGGATACTGATGAGAACGCTGGTGGATTTGAAAGAGAATCTCCACGAGCACCTGAGAAGAAACCTCTGCCTCCTTGGTTCTCAGAAGGAGAGAGCTTCCGAAAAGATTTCATCAGCGAAGAGATCGAAAATGACTCTGTGGAAAGATACCGGGATATGACGATGACTCCTCGGCATCAGTTTCTGAAGGACCATACATCTCCCGAAGTTATTGATGTAGACAAGTTTCCAGACTCGAAAGAAGTCATCGATCTAGAGGCAGACGAGGAAGCTCCAGCCGTACAGGCGGCGCAAAAGACGGACAAGTCGCCGATTGGGGTGGAAACGGACCATCCTGCTGTAACCACATCGAGTACGGCACAGCCGGAAACTTCTCATACATCTGGGCTTACTGCCAAGGAGTCTGAAGACGAACAAGTCTGTGAGTGGGAACCTACTGATGAGGAGGATACTGTTCCAGTGGAACGAGAAAAAGAAGAGGGTAATAACATAACCGAGAAGGCAGCTTTGCGCGAACAGCAGTCACCGTCGCCCGAATTTGAGGATGTCCAGATGCATCCGACAAACGAGACACCAGAAGTACAGTCTAGCTCTAGCATGGCTGTCCCAGCCGAGACTGAGTTTGAACCTGAGACTGTGGACGACCAACAGGAGGCTTTCATTGAGGACGACGGTCACTTCTCTGATCCGGAAGATGAAGATTTAATGCGGCAACTTGCAGCTGAAGCAGAGGAACATGCTCGCTTCGCGGCGAGTCTGAACTCGAAAACGCCGGCTGAGACTGCCATTGACTACGAGAGAGAGCTCAAACAGCTACGGTCCCAGCAGAAGAGGGACCGCAGAGATGCAGACGAGGTAACTCAGATCATGATCACCGAGTGCCAGCAGCTGTTGAGGCTCTTTGGGCTACCGTACATCACTGCTCCTATGGAAGCTGAAGCGCAGTGTGCGGAACTTGTCTCTCTAGGGCTGGTCGACGGGATCGTCACGGATGACAGCGACATCTTCCTCTTTGGCGGTACCAGGGTCTACAAAAACATGTTCAACCAGAGCAAGTACGTCGAGTGTTACCTCGCGTCTGATCTGGAGGAGTATGCGCTGGACCGTAAGAAACTCATCCGCTTCGCCCATCTTCTGGGCAGTGACTACACGGAAGGAATTCCCGGGGTTGGCCCCGTCACTGCACTGGAGATCCTGACCGAGTTTAGTACCCTGGAAGAGTTCCGCGACTGGTGGACTCAGGTCCAGAAGGGCGTCGAAATGCCAGATGACCCCCACGCTGCGTTCCGCAAGAAATTCAAGAAGCACATATCGAAGCTTTTCCTGCCCCCATCCTTCCCGGACAGCCGCGTCGACGCTGCGTATCTGCATCCCGAAGTGGATTCGGATCCCTCTCCGTTCCAATGGGGTGTGCCTGATCTGAACGGGCTGAGGGACTTCCTCATGTCGACGATCGGGTGGAGTCAGGAACGGACAGATGAGATTCTGGTGCCCGTGATTCGCGACATGAACCGCAGGGAGCAGGAAGGCACGCAGTCCAACATCACTAGCTTCTTCAGCGGTCCTCAGGGGGCCGGAGCCTTTGCGCCACGGGTGCGACCGGAGGGTAGAAGCCGGATGGAGAAGGCATTCAATCGGTTACGGCAGGAGGCCGAGGCAAGGAAGCATCAGCAACAAGCCGATCCCAACGAGGATGGGGAGAAATCTGCAGACACGGATGAAGAGGAGTCCAACACGAAGTCGAATAAGAGGAGTAAGAGGCGGGCGCCCGCCAGAAAAGGGCGCTCTTCCACGAGCAGCGCGGATAGCGACTCCAAAACCAAGAGACGCAAAACCGCACGAGGCACGGAGTGATGAATACTTTCCTTTTTGTGACCATATGAGGGGTCATGGTTTAGGATTGGTGGCGCTCGATCTACGATCATGTATAATTATCGATATGCTGCCTAATTATATACGGAGTAAATACCTCAGGTCTAGAAAAAGTAGCAGATATAAAGCTGTGGCGGTGCAATGATATGATAAGCAGGCTCTGGTCTGTGAGGATGAACTGTGAGATCGCCAACTCCGGAGGTCCCAGAGGACTGCTGATCCTGTGGGTTGCGGAGAGATGGCAGGGGGCTCCGGTTATCGGGCGTTGCGATCGGACTGGACCCTCTCTTATCCGCAGATCAGGACGGCAGTTCCTGCAACGGCATCATAGGAGCATTGATTTGATCATGAGACGCGTGCGGATTCAAGAATCTCATGCCAGATCAAGGGTCAATCAATTGCCGTATTCCTCCAACTCAACATGGATCCCTAAAAGCATTCTTGAGAAGGCGTGCGGGAAAGTGGTGACGTCGATGAGGGGGAGACCGACCGCTGACGTCAGTGCGGGCAGAGAGTAGATGCCTCAGGCCTGTAGGATGAGTAGGCTGCAGCAGCTACGGTCCACTCTACCTAACAGTGACGGCTTGCTCGTGCCTGCAGGCCGCAGAAGATCCCCCTCCATCGTCTCGGCATCTCTCCGTCTGCTGTCTGCTGTCGACAAGCCCAGGCCTCTGTCTGAGAGATCTCCGCGGCCCATCCCAGGCAGACCCATCGGAACCAGCTTTTCCCATCGTCCCCGTCTCCATCTCCGTCTCCGCTCAGACCGTCAGGCCGCCGCATCGGGCATGCTAACCGAGCGGCACGACGTCACCGCGCGGCTCTGCTGGAAGCTCTGGAAGCTCGACTCGAGGACGGAAGTTCTCATTTCAGCGTCTTATATCATCCATTCACCTGGTTCTGGAGCCAGTGGAAGTCTTGATATACAGAAGTTCTCGTGGACCTGATATTCCTGGCGGAAAGGAAGGGAGAAGCTGCTGTTTCGGCCTGGTTGCGTTCCTGGCCTTCGTCAGGTGTTCCCCGCCCATCGCATCTGCCATCACCCCTCCTCTCACGTCACCACTGCGCAGCAGACGGATCGCTTGTCGCTCTGGCGGTTCATTCAAGACGTCCACCACTTCGCTCCCCCTCCGTAACACCTTCATCCAACCCCCCTGCGCAGACGATCGTCCACCATGCACCGCACGTACTCGATGCGCCAGACGCGCGCCCCGACGGCGTCGCAGCTTGAGAACCCCCCTCCTCCGCCCTCCTCCACCAAGACTGGAAGGCTGTTTGGGAGAGGCAGCTTTGGTGAGTCTAAGACTTCCATTCTTGATATCCTGCGCTAGGGAATACGATTGGCAGTCAATTCTGTCTCGATTTTGGATACTCGCGCATCAACCGCTGGCGCTATTTTTTACCCCGACCATGCCGTCTTTCTAATTTCTTGAGCCCGGGGCCGCTACGGAGTAGGGGATTCGCAACTGACTGGCAAATGAAACAATCCAGGCCATGCATTCCGCAAGCAGACCGCAGGCGCTTTCGGGCCTGACCTTGCTAAGAAGCTCTCGCAGCTTGTGAAGATGGAGAAGAACGTCATGCGCAGCATGGAGCTGGTTGGAAGGGAGAGAATGGAAGTTGCGGTACGTTCTAGGACGCTCTGAAAACCTTAATCGGGCTCTCGAATCTCATGTGATTACCTTGCCCAGCAACAACTCTCTCTGTGGGGAGAAAATTGTGACGACGACGTTTCGGACATCACGGATAAGCTGGGCGTGCTGATCTATGAGATCGGAGAGCTCGAAGACCAGTTCGTCGATCGCTACGACCAGTACCGTGTCACCATCAAGAGCATCCGCAACATCGAGGCTTCCGTACAGCCCAGCAGAGACCGTGAGTCTACCGTACTGGTCGCCTGACTCTGCCGAGCTGCTTGACTTACCCCGTTATAGGCAAACAGAAGATCACGGACGAGATCGCGAAACTCAAATACAAGGAGCCCAACTCACCCCGCATCAGCGTTCTTGAGCAGGAGCTCGTCCGCGCGGAAGCAGAGTCTCTCGTGGCAGAAGCCCAGCTGTCCAACATCACCAGGGAGAAACTGAAGGCTGCCTTCACATACCAGTTTGATGCGCTCCGCGAACACTGCGAGAAAGTGGCCCTCATTGCAGGTTACGGCAAACATCTTCTAGATCTCATTGATGACACTCCCGTTACTCCCGGAGAGACTCGCCAAGCTTATGATGGCTACGAGGCCAGCAAGGCTATCATCCAGGACTGCGAGGATGCCCTGACCAACTGGGTTCAATCCAAAGCTGCGGTCAGGTCGCACTTATCCAGTCGCACCCGTACCCTCTCTCAACGTCGCCGTAGTGCCATGGCCAAGAACCGTGAGGGAGTCGACCTCACCGGCCAGGACCAACCAATGAGGGGAGACCGAGAATCGTGGGTCCCTGCCGACCAACATGCGAACTATCAGCGGAGTGACGATGGAGAATTAGAAGATGGAGATGAAGAGAGTGTCACACAGAGCGGCGCCAACGGGGAACAGAGAGGTCGCGGAGAGGAGAGAGAGCAGATGGCAGCCTGAACGGAAGGCGTCACTGCTCTCTCGACTCTAGTTCCTGCCATTGCGGATGGCTGAATATTCTATTTCGCTCGTTGATCATGTGATATTTAACTATGTCCCCTCCTCCGCTCTCCTCTAGCTCCCCGTTCGGCACGATCGATTGAAAGCCACTCCTAAGTGGCCTTACGCAGCTTCACAACACTTTATCAGCCCCTCCCTAATCTTCCGGATCGTTCTTTGATGATGCTCTCCCGTCAATTCTTCTCACGACTCCATCCGCACCCTCGTTACGACCATTCTGCCGAACTGCAAGAAGAACGTCCGATCATGTCAGCTTTATGCTACACGCAATTGATGGCTATGCAAGCCGGCCGCTAAAACAAGATACTTCTTGTGTGTCCGTTTCGGCTTTTGTTTTTTCCGTCTCGTTAACCTTTCCTTTACCCCGTTGTTTCTATATAACCTTTTTTACCTCTAGTGCGGGTTTAATCCGTCGCGTGGTGGATCGCAGATCGTGCTTTTCCGGACAAAGGTCGAATAATACATATGCGGTTATGTCATGTCGATTCCAATGGCTAGGTTTTTTTATGAGGTTGGGCTACTAGGATACGGACACGGAACTCGGTAGGGTACTCGTTACTGTAATAATTATTAATATATGGAATGCAATCGAACGGATGATCTTTTCTTTGACTTGCATCTCTTTGAGAGAGTTTCCTTCCCTCGTCTTTTTTTCTTTTTTGAGCCTTTTCCGTTATACTTGCAACAGAGGGTGATGACGGTTATCTGTGAGACCTCTCCACCTATTTTCAGTGTCTCTCCAAATCTCGTCACTGGGGATATGCTGTTGCTCATCTGCAGCCACGAATATAGCAAGTGGAAGAGATAATAAGGATACCGGGATCGAGAAAGGGTTCTGTCTCCGCGATTCAGCGCGTGGCAAGGGCGACGAACCTTGGAACCAGCATATATAAGAACAACACAACCTCCGCAAGTCCAGGGCTTCAATACAAGGGAGGATGAGGACAGAGCCGTCTGTTGGCGATCAACGTTGGAATTGCGGAGGTTTGCCGCCAGCAGCCGACACCGCTAGTCTGCTGGCTCAGGAACGCGTGGGCGGCCGGCACGGAGACCCGGAACACATGACAACAGGACCCCTCCGCTCTGCACCACCACCTATTAATAGGCCCATCCCGTGACGGGGCGGGTGCAGGCCTGGCGGCTTCATCATGCGCCCACTTTCCTTCCTCAGGCCGTAAACTGGTCAACCCCCCCGGCTGCCGCGGCCGCGTCCTCCAGATCTACTCATCTCGATCTCCCAAGACACCCGCTGTGGCAGCCTGAGGGCGTCGGGATGCTCCCCATGCGCGCCACGCGTCCGTCTGAAATCTGTGACAAGGTACGTCGCTGCACACGTTGGCACTACGTACGACACGTACGTACGGCAAAGCTTAGCGAAGGCTTAGCAGAGCTTAGCCTGCAGGCCATTCGCCCGTCGCCCCCGTGGGTCTGCCCCAGCGGTAATTAAACCGCAATTTGCAAACAGCCCACGGCATGCCGCTATTCCCGTTATCAATAGTAAGACACGGCGTCGATCATGTTAGAAGGCCTGGGGAACCTGATCACTTCTTTCTCTCCTGAGTGCTCCTTTCTGGACTTGGCCCTGAACAGATGGCGATCACTGCAGGAGGATGCGCAAACTGATGAAAATGAGAACTGCTGCTCCCGAACGTTAGCACTAACACAGGCCGTCTTCCCAGGAGCTGTGCATCCAGTTTCGCTTCTCGCCAGCGTGTGAGACGTCTCCTCGAGTTCCCTGCTCGTTGCTGCGCTCCTGCCTCCTGTCCCTGCAGAATAACAAATACCGTGCTCTCTCGCTTACGCATCACCGTCTTCCTGGTCTGGGACCGGAGTGCGGTTCTTTCTCGTACATACATTCGTTTGTCCCTAGGCGCCCACGACGATGGGGGTCTCGCAAAGACTGCCGTGGAAGCTTCGCTGGTCATGGCTTCTGGGCCTAGCAATTCTCTCGCTGTGTAGCCTCGATGCCCATGCTATCGAGTTGGACCTGGATGATGAGGGTTGGTCATTCATGCTTTTCTCGGACCAGGCAGTCTCCCAATGCCAGTCCTTCTTGCTTGCGATGATATATGACTGACAGAGTGCCTGGCTCGGAGTAGAGTCGATAAAGAAAGCGGCCAGCACCATTGCCTGGGACTTGGTCAGCTTCTACCACGGCAATCGCACCGGCGATGTCCCAGGAAACCTTCCTGACCCATATTATTGGTGGGAAGCGGGCGCCATGTTCGGAGCGTTGATCGACTACTGGTTCTATACCGGAGACTCGACCTACAACGACATCACCATGCAGGCCATGTTGCACCAGGCGGGCACTGACGGTGACTTCATGCCCTTGAATCAGACCCGGACCGAGGGCAACGACGATCAGTCCTTCTGGGCATTCAGCGCCATGACGGCCGCGGAACGGAATTTCCCCAACCCACCCGCAGACCAGCCGCAGTGGCTCGAAATGGTACAGGCGGTCTTCAACGAGCAGGCCTCGCGTTGGAATACGGAGCAGTGCGGAGGAGGGCTCAAGTGGCAGATCTTCACATTCAACAACGGGTACGACTATCGCAACTCCATCGCGAATGGGTGTTTCTTCAATATCGCCTCGCGGCTGGCACGGTACACTGGAAACCATACGTATGCCGAGTGGGCAACCAAGTCGTGGAATTGGGTGCGAAGCGTCGGCCTGATGAGCGATTCATATCAGGTGTTCGACGGCACTGACGACACCAACAACTGCACCACCATCAACCACGTGATGTGGACGTATAACAACGGCGTCTTCTTGCACGGGGCCGCCAATATGTACAATTACGTACGTGCAGCCGAACGAGCCCTAGCCTGGAATTTCTATACAAGGCCCAAGATGCTAACGATGCCCGCAGACAAACGGTTCTGCTGAGTGGAAAGCACATATAGAAGGTCTTTTGAACTCGGCCAGCATATTCTTCTCCACCAACGAGAGCTCCAAGGATGTCATGTACGAAGTCGCCTGCGAGCTGATCAACGATTGCCAGACAGATCAGTTCTCCTTCAAGGCCTACCTGTCGCGCTGGATGGCTGCCACCACCCAGCTTGCCCCGTTCACCCACGACACGATCATGACCCGGCTCCGGGCCTCCGCCCAGGCGGCGGCGAAGCAGTGTACCGGCGGCGAGCGCGGTACAATGTGTGGTATGAAATGGACTACTGGAGAGTGGGACGGCACCACCGGCGTCGGGCAGCAGATGTCCGCGCTGGAGGTGGTGCAAGGGAACCTGGTTGACCGGGCCAAGGCGCCCGTCACCGCCACCAAGGGCGGCACGAGTAAGGGCAACCCCGCGGCGGGCACCGGGTCGCAGTCGTCCACTCCGATCCAGTTCGACCCCATCACGACCAAGGACCGGGTGGGCGCTGCCTTTGTGACGACAGCATTGCTGGTGTCGATCATGGGGTGTGCGTACATCATGGTGGCGTGAGTTGTGTTGAAATTACCTGCATACCCACTTCGGTAGTAAGTAAATGGAAGGGAAACGGCATACCATACCATATCATGACGTGCCACTCTGTGTGTGGAGTCGGGGCGTTGAGCACGGGGTCAGGAGTTTATGCGGTGTTTTTAGCTTTTATCGACTTTTGTTGTATTTTTCGCATCATTGTATGTACAGTACACAGTATATATCTATACGGTCAGTGTCGCATTGTTGATTTCATCTTCGTCTGCATCTGCATCGGTTACTGTACAATATCTTCTGCAGGAGGCAGATTCAGACTCTTTTTTCTAGCGGCAAGTCCAGGTAGGACTTATTTATATTAGTCAACATGTTAGATTCTGAACGCTGAGAAGAGAAATATAAATAGACACGATTGCGGACTTCGCTTGCTCGCTTGCCCTCGTCAGTAAATGTATTATATTAGAATTGGACTGACTATTCGCAGCCTCAGACACTTGTAGTATGTATTTAACTAAATTGCATTTCCCAAATGTGCATCTGCATATAAATTAGATATGTATATACAGTACAAGGCTCTTTTTCACAGTTTTTCTTTTGGACGGGCCTGGAAATCTCTGCGTGATGGATATTGTGATATTGGAGTGCTGTGGGAAGCAGGAAGCAGGCCTTACGTGGAGGAGGGTTATATACAGATACAGACGACAACTGCCAGCCGGGCCGGCTTCTCCGACACCAAATTACAGTGATGCACGCCCGCCTTTCATTGCATTGCCATATGTATGAATGATGACATCGGCATGACTGCTGTGCCTCTGAGAGGATAGAATAGAATAGGATAGAATCGGATAGGATAGGAGATGTGGACACAAATCCCAATCTTCTGCCGGTGTCAGCTGAACGTTGATACATAGCATTATTAATACACGTACTCCGTACATGTCGGCCACTTTCAGAAAAAAAATCAAGGGAGGTTCTCAGAAGATGGATGTCCATGACCAGCTTCTTTCTATAGCGTCTGTCTAATAAATAATAATCTCGAGGGTCTAGCAATTCGGTTCCGAAATCCGCAGGAGAAGGAGAAGCCAGCTGCAAGACGATCTATCTACTTTCTACTTTCTACATGGGGGGACTGATTTGCGGTGCAGATGGTGGATACGAAGATAAAGATGAGAGACTTTTTTTTTAAAAAAAAAAAAGGAATGAAGCATACATACATTGGTTTTTCTCTCTTTCAAAGTCCTTCTCTCTAAATGATTCTAAATAATCACATAATTAAATCAAAGGATTTCATTCATTCCGGAAACCGGAACCGGAACAGGAAATCAATCAATCATCTTCTCCAGTTGATAAGGATGAAGATAAAGGAAGGGCTTTTGGTTTCGAGGAAACACATTCCCTGCAGAACGAAAAGTGAAAGGTGAAAAGGATGCGAAGGATGCGGATCCGACGAGAGACCTCCCCCTCTCCCGTCCTCGAAAGCCATAAATATTCAGATCCCGAGTTGGCTTGCAAAGACTTGTATAAAAATGAAAAACGACAGTCATGTTCTGGATAGCATTAGCTGCAAAGCGCAATGCTGTTTATATTAAGTATACAGCAGGGCCGGGATATACATACAGTATGGACACGCCAGCAGCAATGCATTCAACAATTGCATAAACGGCAAAAAATTACTGCCAAGTTTGAAACGGTGGAAGGATTACTAGTGAAAGCAGTTACTGAACGTAGGGGCAATTATCTGGTCCTTTATCGGAATCAATCCATCACCTATGCGCGTTCTAGAGTGCTGTTATGGCTGCCGTCCAAGGAGGCTAGTCTGGCATCATGTAAGGTTAGAGTAAGCTTTGCAATCCAGCCTAAGCGGAGAATCGGACAAGGCTTGATAAAGCTTGACTTTATCTTGGCAGGCTTGCGACTATTGAGCCATCCGGCGCGTCTTTGATATAATCGAGGACCCTAGCAGCCTGGAGCAGAGAAGGGGCCCCGCACGCCCGCTGCTTTTAAGTAGCCCGAGGCCGGGCCCTCCACCCTGCCGACGACCGTGTCCGACATCTGTTTTGGACCCGGACGTTGAGAGTCTCGAACGTCGGCTTGGGAAGTCCGTGGTACTGTGCTTGGCATTGTTGAACCGTGCTTCTGCCTGTGCTACGGGAGTTGTCCATCATTATTGCGACAACGTCGATCAGCCATGCGCCCCGTCTCGGTCGGGATCCTCTCCATCGGGGATATGGGTCTCGGGATAGCCAAGCTGCTGCAGGCCCACGGCTACCGCGTGCTTACTGTCGGGCTTGGCAGGAGGTATGGATGTGTCGTACAGATGCTTGTGACTTCGAACTACTCCGTGCTCCGTATTTGATGCTGACCTCTCGACAGTGAAGACACTCTCGCCCGCATCCGCTCAGCGTCGATAGAAGATCTGCCCTCGGACCAGAATCTTGTCATACAGTCTGACTACATCTTATCTATCGTCCCTCCGCGGGATGCACTGGCCACAGCTCGTCGAATATCCACCGCGTGTCAACTGCCCGACACGATGGCTAGACGAGCGGAGGTGCCGGACCACGAGGGGCTCGGGACGCGGCCCAAGCCGTGCTATATCGATCTCAATGCCATCCCCGCGCGTCTGGCCAGGGAGATCGCATCGACGTTCTCGCCTGCTTCTACATCTCCATCCAATGATGATGGAACGGTGCTCTGTCAGTTTCTCGACGGCGGGATCATCGGGGCTCCGCCATCGCAGGACTCGCAGAGCAAGAGCTGGCAAAAACCGAGCCTGGTGGTGTCCGGCTCCATTGACTTTCCCCCCAGCTTCACGAAACTTTCCGAGACCCTCAACATGAAGATCATCTCGGCGACCGTGGGATCGGCCTCTACGCTCAAGCTTTCGTTTGCGGCGCTGACCAAGGGACTCACCGCGCTTGCTATCCTTTCCTTCGCAATGGCGGAGAAGGAGGGAATTCTGCCAGAGCTGCTGGAACATCTGGAAGAATACTCACCTCATACCGCGGCGCTGTGCACCCGCGGCGTGACCGGCATGCCGCCGAAAGCGTACCGGTGGGTGGAAGAGATGCGAGGCATCGGGGAGGCGTTCGATGCGGAGGGCAGCTGGCGGGGACTCGGAGAAAGCGTGTTTGGCGCGTTTGCCGAGGTGTACCGGACGGTCGCTGAAGAGACGGTGCTGGGACAGGAGAAGGTTGGGAAGCGGAGGAGAGGCACGACCGTAGCGGATGTTGCCCAGATCATGGCACGTAACAGGGTCGAGCAAGGGGAGTGAAGCGGAGGCGTGCAGTGGACACGACTTACGGAGTACTCCATGCAGTCTGAATTATTAATAGATGACGTGCCAACGATGCAAGCTTCTTGGCCACTGCTGTCCCAGGGGCATCCGCTGCGGGCGGAGAGCGGAAGACCACGAGCGCCAAGAAGGTGCTTATGCTCGTGCTGTGTCGTCTGGGGCGGGGCGACGCGTCTGGCAGCGGTAGCCTGCGGATCGCAGCACGAGTGACAGGGGGCGCGATATCGTCGTCGAGGTATGTACTGTACACAGTACCACTACTGCTACTACTGGACATACATAGGTCCTTCGAGCGTCGGTGGATCTCTCGCCTGAGAGGTGGCAGGTCCAGAACCTCTGAGATGACATGCATCATATCATCTCGATGCTCGACAGGTGGGAGCTCCCACGAATCCCCGGGCGAGGCTGCGGCGAGGCGCGGCTGGCGCACCGCCGCTCCCGATCACGACATTTCCCCATCATATCAGACCATCGCCTAACCCGGAGCGGCAGGAAGCATCACCACCACACCCTCAGCAGCGTTCATCGTGCGCCAGTCGCGGTGCCTGGAGATGCACACCGCCCCATCTCCTCCACGCGGCTCCATGCCGTCCAGGTCTCCAGGCACGCATCGCTCGCGACGGCCCGTGAAAGCTGTCCGGCCCTTTTCTCTCGGCTTTCCCCCTCTCCAGCCGGTCCGGGGTTCAGATGTGGTGTGAACGTGGGCGTCCAGAACGGAGCGGCACCACGGAGCCATGGCAGAAAAGCACCTCCCTCCCCCGTCGGCGCCTGGCTACTTCCAGGTCGACAGCTTCCATAATAACTTCATCTCCTCCCCCGGACACGGCCAGGCAGCCACAGAGCGCCGGCATTACTCCTTCAGCACCGACCCGGACGCCTCCCCGTTCGCCAACGCCAGCTCCATGGAGTACGACCAGACAGAGGGCCTGGGGGGCCTGTCCGTAAGCTCCTACGACAGCGTCGAGGACGAGCGCAGCCCTATCGACCCCAGAATCTACCAGTATCACGGTAAGTCCAAGAGCAGTCGCGCAAGAGAGGCTTCGCAGTTCGCCATCTTCTCGCTGCCTGGTTCGTCGATGATGTATGCCTTCCTGGCCAGGGATGCTCGCTGGCTGGTCGCGTGGAAAAGCCTTTTGGAGTTATCAATTCTGTCCTGCTGCAGGTGCCCCTCGCTCTCAGGTCGTGAGAGCACCTCGAGCACCGTCTCGAAGCATCAACTGTGTTGCTTCGGCCTGTCCCATTCCTTGTTTTGCCTTCATTCTCAACCATGCAGAGCAATTGCTGGGATTCCTGGTCGAGCACGCAATTTGATGCCGCAATTGCACCAAGCACACATTGCAGACCGGCCGTTGTTTGTTGATCGTCGGTTATCACCGCTTCGGCCCGGTCGCTGTCTTGTGCTGTTCTAAGAATGAAACGGTGCAGGTTCTTGTCTTAACTCTTGATCATCCTTGATGTGAATCTTTTTTTTTCTGTCTGATTCTTCTAGCTGTTGCGCTCAGAACTCGATTGCCTCGAGTCCGTTATACTTGCAAATCGTCCATGTACTTATATCCAAATCGCAGCAGGTGACAAGCCCATCAACTACCCAGTCCCGGACCAGATGCTCCCTTATCCACCGCACTCCATATATCCATCTGTCTCATATCCGGTCGACGACCACCTCAGCCACGCGCCCGGCAACCTCACTCCGTCGGACGTGTCCCCTTCGGTCTCTCCCCCGAATGGTCAGGTCGGCAGCACCAAGTACAGCACCCAGCCACCGGGTGACCGCATTGCCTCCGCGCTCAGCATCGAGGAGCAAAAACGCCTCGCGGCCGAGGAGGACAAACGGCGGCGAAATACGGCCGCTAGCGCCCGGTTTCGGTTGAAGAAGAAGCAACGAGAGCAGGCTCTCGAGCGCACCGTCAAGGAAGTCACCGAGATGAACGCCAACCTCGAGGCCCGTGTTGCACAGCTCGAGATGGAAAACCGGTGGCTGAGAAATCTCTTGACAGAGAAGCAAGAGAATATCGCGGCCCGCCAGATGGCGGCTTCTTCCGAAAACAGCACAGCTAGCACGCAGCAGCAGCAGCAACAGCAACAAAGCACACCCAGCGTCTCCGAGAGCGGTAGCGGACAAACACAGATCCAACCGAAGAAGGGCGTCGGGACAGATACCTGAGGAAGCAAAAATCGAAGCTTGAATTCACTCACCTTTCTTTTCTTTTTCTTCCTGAGCATTATGTCTGGCTCAAACATTCCTTTGTGGGGGTTCCAGGAGTTTTCGTTCCGCGCTCAGCGACGCTGGGATGTCTTGACGTGACGATGTACGGGATATACCCCATATATCCAATCTGCTTAGATTATACCTAAGGACGCGATCTTTGATTGAGAGAGAGCGTGTCAGCGTGTGAATTAATGTCGGGAAAGCTGGATCTGGATGGAAGTAAGTAAGGTGGGAGGGGCAAACGAATATTATATATCGACATGAGCTTCGGAACCCAGTCCGTCTACCCTACCCGTTTCCCACCCGTTTCTGGGAGGTTGTTATTAAGGTTGGGGGAAGGGCATATATATTGCTCGGATCGGATCGGATCAGTCTTTTGTATCTAGGGGGATGACAAATGCCTCGATCAATGGCGTTCGACAACATTGAACCAGGGAGGGATCTTCTGCGTCGTAGGTGCTGCATGTACAGTACACAGGTCGCTGTGGAGGGAACGGTTTCCAGAAAGAGGTCTGCCCGGCCCACCTGCCCTCCAAGCCGGCCGGGCGTTCTCCGGTGCTCTCAGGGTCATTGTAGATATTGATTGATATGAATATGAAGGCGGTGCTCATCACACATTGATCACATCAATCATATCAAGCCATAAGGTTCCCCACGCTCCTTGCTACCTATGTATGTATGAATGAATGTACAGTACTGTAGCTAGATGGATCCCCTGTCCCTTGTCCATCAGATGTCGTTAACATGGCATTAATAGATTAAACCACGTGTGGACAGATACTGGCCCTGACCTTACGTCGCATTATGCCATGTGAAGGCACAAGGTTGGTAGCGCGAGGTTCACCCAGAGGAGTCCGTAACGCAAGTGAGCAGTAAATGCTGTTGAAAAAGTGATACCAGGATACCAAAGTCAGCTAAAATGTTTGACATTCTATATTTGAGAGCTATTGGAATTCGATGCGGTGCTATACAGACCATCGACGGCAACATGAACCTCCGCGTCGACACTCTGCTCAACCGCAGTGGAGGCTGCCAGCAGGAGCACAATATTGCAGGGGAATGGATGTACCCAGTAGGAGTGAGGATTCACTACATCATTGCGGCGCTTTCCGCTGTCTCATACTTTGATATTTTGGTCACATACGGAGTCCAGCACATGGATGCCTCAAGCGCAAGCGGTTAAGCTTGAGGCCCTCCGGTAGTGGTTCATTATTATCAACTAGTAAGTATTCGGGGGTCCCTAGATCTACAGGCCAATCAAATATCGAATGGTTGTTATTCCTCCAACTTCATGAGAGCTCTGCCAGGCGCTGGAGCAATGAGGACCGGCATTCCCGTACGGAGATGCTCTCTGCATTCCCTTGAGTCAGCGGGAACGGGACTCGTGGCTCCCGATCAATCTTCCTATGTGAATACTACCTGACTTGGATGAGGGTCCTTGCGATCTTTAAAATGGCGTTACCTCCCAGGACCACGCGCAAGAGGCTACTGGACAGTCGCGAGCGCAGAAATGTCAAGCGCCATGGCAGGATTTTCTGCGGCTGCATCCCGAGTGAGCCTGTACGCTCTGGTGCTGGCTTCCTGTTTGCCAACATGTATCCTACCGGTGCTTTCGCTGGGTGTCGGCAATCCGTATTCACACCTCGTCGCGCGTCCACCAAGCCGCTGGAAGTTGATCTTGGGTACGCAACTTATCGTGGGGAATACAATGAGAAGACTGGCTTGAATACGTGGCTCGGGTAAGTCACAATTCCTATGTGCAATTAATATTAATATAGGCCTGTTTGATCGCTAATCTCTCCGCGTCGTGTACAGCATTCGCTACGCCGAACCACCACTTGGCAATCTACGATGGCAACGACCAGTCCCACCACGAACGCGCTCAAAAGGCAGTAAAGTAGTCAACGCCAATTCGTATCCGAAGATGTGCCCCCAGAGTCCTGAAGCACAGCTGCGAGCAATTTCTTTTCCATTTCATTCTTGACGTAGGCTAACGATTCAAAGAAACAAGGCGGCTTTCGCACAGTCATCGTCGCAAAGTGAGGACTGCCTTCTTCTCAACGTGTATGCGCCGCCGAATGCGACTAACCTGCCGGTCTTCGTTTGGATTCGTAAGTTTCAGGAATCTTTCACGCGATGGAGCAATATCTAAAGAGTCATATAGACGGTGGCGGTTACGGAACGGGAGACGGCACGGCGAATATCCCATTTCTGATCTCGAACTCTGGATACGACTTTGGAGGGATCGCAATCCAGTATCGGGTATGCATCTCGTACCGCAAGTCTGCTCTGGTCTCCGTGGACGGTGCTAATTGCCAAAGCGAAAGCTCGGTGCCTTCGGTTTTCTCTCGTCGGATGAAATCAAGCGATTCGGAGCGCCCAATGCTGGCATTCTCGATCAGTATTTGGCCTTGGAATGGGTGCAGCAATATGTCCATCTCTTTGGTGGTGATCACACGACAGTGACTGTTGCAGGTGAGTCCAGCGCTTTTTCCATAGGATTGATGGCTGACCCGTCAGGTGGCGGTTCTGTGATGCTTCTGGCCATGGCATACGGAGGAACTCTCGGGACATCGCTATTTCAAAACGTAAGGGCCCGAAGTCGAATATTACTTGAACAGATCGTCTAAGCTGAAGTCATCCTAGGCCATTGCTGCTAGTCCCAACCTGCCTATGCAGTACAGTTACTCTGACTTTGTGCCTTCACAGATGTACTACACCTTCGCAGCAGCTGCCGGATGCTTCGACGGTCTTCAGACTCGGAAGTCGAAGATATCCGTCTTCGACTGCCTTGTGGCCAAGGATACGGCGACGCTGCAAAATGCCAGCTATACCGTCAGCGCAACGGGCAAGTACGGGCAATGGGCTTTCTTGCCCGTGACAGACGGTGATTTCGTGCAGCAGCTGCCTAGCCAGCAGTTTCTCAAGAAGCAGGTCAATGGCGCGAGATTGCTTGTTGGGGTATGTTAGTCCCTGGTGAAGGCTTGCAATTAGCTGCTAATGTTCGGATACAACAGAACAACGCCGATGAAGGCTCTCGCTTTACTCCGCAGAACACCGAAACGGAGGCGGATTTCGTGCGGTATGTGCGGCAGCTCTTCCCCCTGTTCACAGAAAGCGACGTAAACAAGACCCTCCTCTATTAACCTTCCACCGCGGCCCCTGTGAATGAGAGCGCGGCCAGATTCGCTACGTCCGGAGAGGGGGCGCTGACGGCGCTGAACCAGAGCAGCTTTGCAACAGCAGCGGGCAAATGTATGCAGACGTCGAAACCGAGACCCGCAACTGTATACATGGACAGACATGATCTTGCTGACGCTAGCAGAACTTGTACGCCGAGGTCACGTTCGTCTGTCCATCGTACTGGATGGCAGAAGCATTCAGCGACAAGAACCGGGCAAGCTACAAGTATCAGTACTCGATCATCCCGGCAGTCCACGGGTACGATATCTTCTCGTACTTCGGGCCGCGTCCGGACACGATGTCCCAGGCGTTCCAGACTTCTGTCATGTGTAAGTATCGCATACTACTTACCACTTTTCACATTACCTACCTGAACGATCTGATAGATCTATACTGACTTTCTGACTGCGACACGAAAGCAATCTGGAACAGCTTCATCCTCACCGGAACCCCGACCAAAATCGTCAACAAGACCATACCCAGCGACGCCGCCACGGTCATCCGATCTTGGCCGGCCTTCACCGTCGGGCAACAGACGCAGCTGAATCTGAACCAAACGGGCGGCCACCTGATGTCCGAGGTCGACGGCGTCACGGGCATCAAGATCCCAGTCTACGAGGGGTCCGGTCTCAAGCCGGACTTTGCGCTCGTCGACGCCTATACCTGGGAAGGGGGGCGAGGCCAGCGCTGCGATTTCTGGCGCATGATGAGCGCGCGGGTGCCTGCGTGATGTGAGGGAGGCACCTTTGAGATAATGGTACAGAATATATAGTATCTATGTACAGTACCTAATGTTGGATGGTGAAGACATGTGCGAGCAGAATGTAGGATTGAGATTTTGGGATTGGAAATTGGAAGTGTCCATATATATGTTTCATCAAGCTCTGTATGTCGTCAGGCTGTATGCAATGTGTTTACATATGTGGTGTACGTGTACTGTATGTACTGTACTTAACCATGCACGGGTTAATATCATTTTTTAAATCGAGATGAACGAGGATTGATCTGGGTATATATGGTATGTTTCTCGGCCAAGCCCTCCTTTTCTACCGTTCAACCTAAGATTCAAACCCATCATGCATCTAGTCTAGAATCTAGATTCTGGGTGAGGCTGCACTTGTATATGGTCTCTCAACAAATTCGTCAAATCCCAAGCGACTCGCCGCGTGCAAACTACGGAAAAGAAAACCCTTTCGTCGTCATTAAAATCTGCTCCGGAATTTCATTATTGTTATGAATTTTTTTAAGCTGCGTCGTGGTTTTCGAGGAACCCTGGTCGGGTGCCCGAGCCATACTGTAGATCAATTAGGGCTTGGCTATCCCTAGCCGATCTTGGCTGGTCAGATCGGCGGCATAGAAAAACAGGCTTAACGCCGTTTCAGGATCCGGGGCCGATTAATAATACTTTTCTTTAGGGCCGGACAGGAAATTCCCAAAGCGGAAAACATGGGGTCGGCAGGACCGACCACCGAGTCACCGACGGCCCCCATCCATCCTGCGGCTCGGAGCGCTTTCTCGCTAAGTCCGAGCGCGGCCAGCTGCGGGATGCGAACGTGCCGAGATCCCGAGGGACACAGGATCACCGCCCAGCGTCGTCGTTGACGGAGTACTGCTATCCATCAGCGTTCACCGCATATCTTTTTTGAAAATCAAGCATCAGCCCCCAAGGGTCCGCGCCACAGGAGCTGGCTTGGCGTACCAGATCCGGGGAGACGCGGAAATCGATTTGACAATAATCCGCCGCTTATGATCAACGCCTCCGTCGCCTTGGCCCCCGACCACACTAGCCAAGACCTTCTGGTGGTCTTGACCACGCTCTTCATGAGTTCACGACGTGGACTTCCTCTGTGTACTGTATAGCACACAGTAACGACTGCTTGCTTAGTTTCATGAATTATGCACGGTCCAGGGTCCCCGGCTGCGACTGTGCCAGATTCGGGCGGTGCCATCATCTCCCGTCGTCGCAGCTAGAGAAGGATCGCACGGTCTCTTATCCCAAGGATAGTGTCGACTTTAGCGAGCATAAACCGGCGGCTCGAAGGCGTTCCTCCATGGTAAGAATTGCTGCTATCGAGCCTTGATCATAAAGGCAAGATACCAATGGTAAAATGTTTGTATGCCCAGGCGTGCGATACGTGTCGCAGGAAGAAGATCAGATGCGAAGTCGATGGTCGCAGCAAGGTCTGCGTCCAGTGTATGCAGCGCAAGACCAGATGCGTATTCAGCACAAGGAGGTCGAAGAGAGAGTCTCTCAAGAGGTATACCCTCAACAGCCCCCCGGATAATGATTGCTACTACTTGAGGGGCCTGTGTCGCTGAGTAACCTCATATAGAGCACAACATATCAGATACTTGGAGACACGCTTGAAACAGGTCGAATCTCTGTTGAAAGCTGCCGGGGTCCTTCCGCAGAACTATGTAGATGAGACGATTCTCGAGGATGATGCAGAAGACGATCTGGATGTTGATGATGATTATGAACAAAATGATGAAGGATATTGGGAAGGATCCACGTGGTTTGAAGGCAACCCTGAGGCGCTGAGAGCACTCAAAGAAGGTACAACAGCACATTCAGACGTCATTGGAGTCGGGAAAAAAAAAAACATCACTAACTCGGATATTGCCAACCAGACATGGGACCGCGGGCTCGGTCCGGTTCATGGATGTCGTCTGTCTCCTGTGAAAGCCAACCCGGTGCAAATGGTCGTAGACATTCGCAGAATACCTTCCTCCTCAAGACAAACAACAGAGGTGATCCTCGCTATTTCGGTAAGTCTGCCATGAACTTTCGTGTAGACTTGTTTACGTCCAGGCATTTGCTAATGTAAAATGCTATATAGGTCGAGCCTCTTGTTTGTCTATACTGTCTGAAGAGGGTATCCAATGGATAAGGGCGAAGTCAGGCGACAACAGCTTTCCAAATTCTATACTCAGTTCGCTGTCAGATGACAATTCGTCGAGCTACTGGCGTCCTGACGTGTACCACGACCTCTTCGCTTCCCGTGTTTTCAAGCCACTGCCATCGAGAGCGGAGGTTTTTGCCCTGTTAAAAGATTACTTCCGGACGGTCAACGTTCTGTTTCCCGTCTACCACGAGCCGACCTTTATGCGGCTGGTCGAATGGCAATATACGCAGCAGACATGTAATGATGCGGCTCGGTGGGCGAGCATCAACGTCATGCTTGCTCTGGCCTACAGGTATAGGCTATCTAACAGCTTGCGACCGGAAAGAGATAATGAGAGGGCCTGGATGTATTTCAAAAACGCCATGTCTGTTCTGACGGAACTCACATTGCGTCGCACAGACCTTCTGAGCATCCAGGCTCTGCTGGGAATGGTATGTTATTGTCCGATATATCTAACCTGTATTTGATTGACTGACAGCTCTGAAGGCACTTTTCCTCAGAGGCAACTCTGGTGTTCAATTGGCGCTTCCCATCGTGACCGCGGCTCTTCGATCCTGCCATCAATTGGGACTTCACAGACAAGCCACTTACTCAAACCTTTCCCCGATTGAGCAAGAACAGAGAAGGAGGGTATTTTGGATCGCTTACATACTGGATCAAAGGTAAGGAGCCTGCATACGTTGAATAGAGCCCGGAATATTAACTAGTTTGCGCAGTATCTGTATTCGCTCTGGAAACGCTCCAGCGCAAGATGTTGACGACTTCGACGTGGATCTCCCGGAAGATGATCACGTTAATTACGGACGTTCCTCATCCGCAGATAATAACTGCAATATGGCTTTCTTCCGCCAACTCTGCCGTCTCACTGTGATAAAAAGCCGAATATACGGCAAATTGTATTCCGCCAAGTCCTTGACAAAATCCCAACCGGAGGTCCATGCCACTGTCAGGGAGTTGAATGCCGAACTCGAGGAGTGGAAAAGGAGCAATCCAGTCGATGACCAACTCAGCCAAGCAACGGCAGATCCCGACAATCTGATGAACATTTGCCATATCGGCCTTCAGCTTGCCTATTACAACTCTGTCATAATGATAAATCGAATCCCTCTCCTTCACGACTTTTTTTCTGCGGGTCATTTTACGGATTCGCTCAAGCAAAGTTCAGACCCAAGACCTCTCAGTGCCCAATCATATTATTCAAACAATATCTGCGTGCAGGCTGCCAGAGATTCACTGAAGCTAGTAACTACGATGCCTTGGGGAGACATAGCTTGGATTTGGTAAGTCCGCTTCGCAATCTTGGTCACGATTATTATGCTGACTAGACTCAGGTCTCTCCTATATTATCTTTTCCTTGCGGCTATTATAATCTTCATAAATATTTTGCGGAATACCAGGCATCCAAAGTCCCGGGAGGACCTCCGATCGTTGAATATGGCAGTGACATTCTTTACCACGCTTATTCCTGGAGATGGAGTATATAACAATGCCAGGTTTATGGCCAACATGTGTGGCGTGCTCGAGCGAATAGCGAAAATGGTTATCGAGAAGGAAGAAAGGAATCTCAAAATCCGGAAAGCCGATCGAACATTGCTTAGCGGGAAAAGATCCCCCGTCCAGAATTCACCGTCTAGCCAGCCGCAGGATGTGGCGGATCATCCACCTGGCCAGAATGGCCAAGAGGCAACTCAAATTGCATCTCCCCCCGAGTCTACAAGCAGAATACAGATGTCCGACACCGACGGACTCTCTCCCACCAACTCCTCTGAGCACGCCACGCCAGAAAGCTCTCCTGATTTTGGAGATTTCAGTCAAGGCAACGTCCCAGACTGCGGTCCGGTGCCGGAACTGGCACAAGCACCACAGTACGTCGAACAAGCTACCGCCACGCTCAACTATCCTTCAACTACCCCCGATGCATATCCCTTTTCCAATAACATGTTCATGTCACCGGATTTGTTGCAGATACCCCTCACAGCGGGCTGGGAGCTGCCTAACCAGTTCCCCGGGAATGTATTTGGACAAGGCTATTCTGAGGCTTATGGGCCAGAAGCATTTGCTCCGTCAGTGCCGGTGGCACCTGAGCAAGCTGAGAACGGCGATACCATCCAGTACACGAATCAGGGAAATATGTGGAGTAATGCATCCTGGAATTATGGGTACGATCTAAATCAGTGGGCTCAATCGGGGTGATCCTGTCATCACTTCGTCGAGTATTCGAGCGACTATCTTTATCCGATATGGGATCACTTGTTCACGGAATCAACGTTAGTGGAAAGCACGACCGATTTATCGGAGAACAAGATCACCATTTGACAGTCGATCGGACAAACTCGCAGATCCGAAGCATTTCTCCCTTTTGCATGTCGAGCAGGACAGTCTGTTTCAATGAAATGAAACGTTCCATCAACCACAGCAGACGGGAGAACCCCTAACTCCGGTTATAGCAGACTGACTTTGGTGTTTCATATCATCTCACAAAGCCGTCCAATCGGTGAGTGGGGGCAGTTCAACCAAACCATGTTTAGGGGTATGGTAACTGGCCTAAAGAGTCGTACATACGTAACTACCTACCTAAGCTATGGCAGAAACCGCCAACCAATTTCGATGAAGTGATGTCTTCTTCATCCTGTCATGTATCTTTCGCCTTTCAGAGCGGCAGCACGACATATGCCGCTTCTAGGACGCAGGCCCGGGGGGGGGGGGGGGGGGGGGGGAGAAAGAGAGATGGCTTTCGTTCCATTCCACTGTCCGACACCGCCCGCGTTAAATTCCCGAGTCGAGAGCCTCCTATTATCAGGATTACCAACAACCCGGCACTTTGGCAAAGAAGTGCGATCCAGAATCAGGATGATTTTTCTTTTTGGATCTGCTGTCACTCACCTTCAATGAGGACCGACCGAGGTGTGACCTTCTCCTGCGACCGAGAGCGACAGTCTCTACCTCACCGCTTCAACACAGCTATTTTCGAACATAAGTCTGCAAGTCCTTTGCTCTGCGGGGCTTTCACCGTTTCCAGCACAGTACAGTTCCTAATCCAGGATATGATTATGTGAAATGAAATGTATATAATGCAGGGCAAACAGGTATATTGATACCAATTTTACGAATTGATGAATCCATAATGATTACTAGTCATATATCACAGTTTTGTTTTAAAAAAATCAAGGCTATCATCGAGATAGCTGCCCGGAACAAACGGAGTACTATATCTATCTACATTCAACAGTACATATCTTCCCATGCTATCTGTTTCATGCTGATCCTCCTCTGGCTCATCTTTTTCTTTAGTATTATTAGTAGCTCCATCTGCACACGTTCTACTGTACAAGTTCCCCCTCCCCCCTCTATGTCTACGTCCGAACCAACAACCAGCTCAGGATCAGGTTACGTCTAGACTTGCTGAAGCTTGCGCTTGATTGGCGACTTCATCTCGTCGGAGACATATTATGTACGGAAAATATAGATCTGTCCAGGCTGGACAGATCCTTCCCCACTCTTGGCAAGTAATTAACCGCCTCCGCCATTATTCCTTACAGGACCTCCTCGAATCAATCGCCTTGATGCCATCCATCCCAAGTGAAGCTCCACGTCGCTTGCAGAGCTGTCTGGGCCTGTTTTGGGGTCATAGACTTCGCAGTTATGCTTGACTTTGCGGTCGGGACCTCAGATTTATAATATAATACTGCCCCCTCTTGAGGTTAGGTGCATACTATAGTTTTTAACATCTAGTAGATGGTTAGGTAGACTGGGGTCGTTAGAGTCAGAGGCGAGGCAGTGTCATTTGCTTAAGTATAGGATATCTATCTTATGCTGTATATAGAAACATACTTTTAATATAGGACTGTTTAAAGGCCGTTCCATAAGTAGTATTCAGTCGTAGCTTGCAGGAATGGGTATGTATGTATGTATGTATCATGTGCAACGAAGGGAAGAGATGCGTTTGCTCAAGCATGAATGGTAAAATCATGATGTTTGAATGAAAAATGCAGTAATATCATCATAATCATCATATGCAAATACTTAACTAGCTATGGGTATTCGTCACGCGTTCCGCTGTCGCAGACAGGGAAGAAAGAGCAACAACGTGAGAAAAAGAATGACTAACTTTTGTCAAAAAGACAGCAACGTCGCCTTTTCTGAAATTTATGTTCTCTTCGTTGGACGCTCTTCGGATGGATGTCGTTACGTACAGTACGTACTGTACTCAAGGCAGGGAGGGATGCAGGTCACAACTGGTTCCAGGAGAGTCTCTATCCTAATGTTTGTACTGGAGCAAGTGTCAGTTAGATTTCTATATATATAGCGTTAAAAAAAAGTTCAATCGGCTCACCCTGAACTCCTTATTCTGCATGTCCGTCAGGTCCATGAACTCCGAGTTCTCCTGGTGCTCCAAACCCTCCTTGTTGGCGTCGCGCCGTCGGTTCTCCCACATGTAGTACAACTTCAGCAACAGCGTAAAGACGATCCCCACCGACACGGTCGCAACGATCGCGATCTTCGCGGGGACGTACTCCGGTTCGTCCTTGGTCCGGAAGGTCAGCGGACCCAGGATGTTGCCCAGACAGAAGGACATGAGTAAGACGGCGTTCATCGTCACCTTCTTGGTGTGGCCGGCGACGTTTGCTCCGGCGAGAGAGTACATCAGGGGCAGAGCAGCGCCGACAAAGTTGGTCAGGTAGTTGCCGGTCAGTTTGGCGGCCCCCACGTCCTCGCGGGAGAACGCCATGAGGCAGCCTCCGAGCAGGCCGCAGATCAGGATGCCGATGATGCAGAGGCAGCGCTGATCGAAGCGCCCTGCGAGATAGGTGCCGCTGAGGACGCTGATGACGCCGACGGCGCCGGAGGGGATCGTGAGCAGCTCCGTCTCCTTGGTGGTGAAGCCGAAGCCCTTGATGATCAGGGCGGAGAAGCTGCTGATGGCGCCGTTGGGGACGTTGATCGCGGTCACGATGATGGCGATGAAATAGGTCTGCGGGTCCCTCCACACCTCGAGGAACTGTTCCATCTTGAAGTGCTTGTTTTCGATCCCGGTCTTGTTCTCTCGCAGACGCTCAATGGCCCAGACCTTCTCCTCGTGGCTGAGGCGCGAGGTCATCGGGTTGTCCGGGAGGAAGACGATCACGATGATTCCCACGGCGATCGTGACGAGACCGAAGATCAGGAACATGATCTGCCAGCCGTGGAACCTGTCGCCGGTGTAGAAGAGGAGCCCGTATGCGACGAGGGCGCCCATGATGGAGGCTGTTCCCGTTCCCACGTACCAGAATCCCATACGCCGTGGCTGCTCTACACTGAAATCAGCATTCTGTTATTGACAGCTGGAAGACCTTGGCGTACCGTCTCTCTTGTACCACATTGAAGTTATCAATATGAGCCTGCATTTTCTGTTAGTGAGCTATCTGCAATGTCGAAGAGAACTGCACTTACGAGGGCGCAATTGCGCTTTCAAAGCACCCCAAAAGGACGCGGAGAGTCATTAACCCGGCAAAGCCGTTCGCGGTGCAGTTCAACGTAGTCATAAGACCCCACAGTGTGACTAGATAACTACTATGAGCTGTGTGCTAGGCAGAAGGGAGTGATGCAGACAGTCTACGCACCATTAAGACCTAGATACTTCGCGGTAGGGAACCGTTGCATGAGATAGCCTGTAGGAAACTCGAAGAAGAGATAGGTAACGTAAAAAGCCAGAGCCAGGTATGAAAACTTGTCTGTTCGCATATTGGTGTCGCTGAGTAGCCCCATGACGGAAGCATAATTGACTGTCAAGTATTAGCTATAACAAGAGCATTCGATACAGTGGGCCAGTTCTCTTCGTACTCAAGACTTTGTCCAGATACTGCAGGTTGTAGCAAGCCCACATCAGAGGCATGATCATCCAGTCAATCTTTCGAACAAGCTTCTTCTCGTCCAAAGCGGACATCACAGCGGTTCCTTCTGTCTGAAGAAATTCAAGCGCGGCATCCACATTGCCGGAGGGCAGAGCGCGCTTAGTCGCTTCGACATCGCATCCATTGCTGCTGACGGATGGACTGGTTTTTTCTATGTCTGAACTACCCATTCTGCGAGCCAAAGACTAATTATTAACCGCAACTTCCGAATCACCGGGTGCACAAAAGCGGCCGGAGAAATGACTCAGGAACGACAGCAAACAAAAGAGATCGAGCGCAATCACTTCCTTTATATATGGAGAGAAACCAAATCCCGATATAGCGGACGATAGGAAGACCGCCCCAGACGTCACAGAGAGTAGCTCCCTCTGGCTTTCTTGGAGACCTGCTTGTCATGTATACTATGTGTCTAGCGCTATCGCCAACCAATCGATAGCTGTTGGAGCGCTGACTAGCATGCAAAGATCTTCAGTGTCTGATATGACCAGAACCTGCTGGTAAGCGAAAATATCAAGCGTGAAGATATGTCGCGATAAAGCACCTCAAGTCCTGTTGCGTCGGCCCCGAAAGAAGCAGGTCATGACAGCTTGTCGGGGCCCGTAAGTGGGGTGGGAGAGGAGTACTCTATATCTGATAGTGACCCTGACTGCCAACGGGTCATCCCCAGGTCCTTATCAGCCGGATCTGCGCTATCGGCATAGTTCCCATTGGCGACTACTCCTGCAACATCAAATGACCTTCCAAACAGGACTATCGGGAGCTCCGCCGACGGATACCCCATGGAGTTACCGACTCCGATTTGGACACATGAGCCCTCCCAGATCCGAAGCCGCTGCTGTGCGACCTGAAGGCTAGACGTATATCAGCAACTCAGCGACCTTGTTATCTCGTTCGAGAGAATTCAAATTCTCCTAGTTCTTGAAAAGGTATCTGCAGAGGAAATGAACCAAGTGCAAAGTGACTCTTCTTCGAGTATATACCTCGGCTGTCGTCCCTTTCTCTTGGAGCACTATATGCATTGGCACACGCCCACAATATGCCGCAAACCTCCTGTTCCATCGGATATCACCAGAGGTGTCTTTCGATGGGTCAAGTGCTAGTTAGAGGTTGCTTCCAAGGAACGAAGGATGTTGCAGGACCTGTGGGATCAGATGAAGAGGAGATATATGCGGCGGGCAGTTCCAGCAACGGAACGGAAACAGAGGAATGGTATGGAGAAGCCCGGTAGGAGTCTGCTTCACATTTTAGCCGCCCACGAGTTACTTCAAACACCAATCTCGACTCCATGATGGAGAAGATCATCTCTGCGATTCCCTGTGAACACTGTGGACTTTTCGACGACTGAGCCGGACTGCAGTCATCGCATCGTATAACCACCGCGCATGGACAAATGGCACACACACAAAGATGGACCAAGAAGCGCCATTCTCCTTCGACATATCTTGCCGGGACATCAAGAGAGGGGTGTCAAGAAGCATCTTTTTCAGAAGCTGAACAAGAATCTTGTCTACCCGCACGTACCCAGCGCATATGTATGTTATCAGCAAACGTAACCCCGCGTCCCGCAGGGGTAATAAGGAACAGAAACCGGAGCACGAAATTCAACACCACAATGGCGTCCGGTGCCCTTTCTGAGACCCGGCACCACGGAACCATGGATTCAAACAATCGCTATTATTATTACCATCACCATCTCCGACCTGTATTATTATTGCCGGAGGAGAACATCCCGTTCCTCTACCCCGGAACCACCAGATGAAAAAAAAAATGACGTGATTGCCGACGTGATCCTCCCGACTCCGGAGAACATACCCCGGGGGGAATTACGGTCGCTTTCTGCGGGCCTCCGCAACTCCGCTCCTCTCCGCATCTTTAGGAACTCTATGTACCCGTGACCGAACCGAACATACGAACTCCGCTCGTCCTATTCTCCACAATTTGCAAAGATCAAAGCTAACGCTTGGGCTCCGCAGCCATCGGATTGGAAGGAGACAGACAACTGGACACCACTAATAATCTCACGCAAGATGCGATGGCTCGGCTGACTAAAACCCCATAAAACCCATCCTGGTCCCCGAGCTGGCACGCTCCGCTCCGCCGAGCCGAGAGAGCGGTTGCCGTCCGGGATGGTGCCATCATGATCGACGACGGTCACAAGCACTTCCAACTCCGCAGGACCAAGAAAAAAAAATCCCCGCCTTCCATCCCGCCAAGACTGAGTGTCTCGGGCTCTTTGGATTGTACGGAGAAGTACCCCAGGAAATAATGTGTTGTTCACGTGGGTTTCTACCCTGGTGGTTGTTTTGCTTGGGTGGCATTGGCATCGTCCGGTCTCGGCCAGCGTGTGGACTCTTGTGCCGGAGAAGTCGCACTGTTCCGACTGGTCTTCAGACGGATCTTTCAAAGGTATTATTCGCGGACGGCTGGAGAATTTTTTTTTCTTGGAATTTCTTGGTACAATACCTATATAGCACTGCGTATTATGATTACTTTGCAGAACGATGAGGTAAGTAGATAAAGTAAGCGAACTTTCAGACTGCATGCAGCTCAGCAGCAGGGGACGTCACGCTGCAGAGGTAGACTACATAAAGTTAGGAAGTGGAATGCGGGGCCAAGACCACAGCTGATCTCGATCTTTAAGATCATGTACATAGTTTACAAGTTCTATCGGAAGATATTTCCTAGTGCAGAACACTCTGCTAGAGTAAGTAGTATCAGCGCTTGCAATCGGAATGGGAATCCAAACATCGGGCGGGACGGAAAATGCAACGAGCCTCAAATCTCCATATCGCAATAGTTCCCTCGATCATCGAAGATATTCATTCTATGTTCCTTCCTCCGTAGATTCTTGATCCAATCGAAGGATAGGTTAGATAGATGGATTGATAACGTTCGTATTAACTGGACCAATGCTTTTTTAAGCAAAACCGCAGCGTAAAGAAGGTATCCATGTCGTCTGGTCAAGATAAACCGAAGTAAGGAGGTCAGGTACTAATTCAGCAAGTACCTACCTGACCTAACCCACCTATCAAATAAAAGAAAAAAGAAGTACAGGCCCTACGAAAGCATCTGGACCCTTATATATTGTGCGAACCAGCTTATTCATCTTAAAAAAAGAAAAGAAAAAAAGTGTTCTGAATAGGTACTGTCTATAAGGAGAGTACCTACCTAGGTAGGTAGGTAAAAATATCGTTCAAAAATCGGCAACCTTGAAGCTGCTCTTTCCTGCTTGACTCGGACACTGCCGCTTTAACGGGGTGAACAGGGGTGAGCCAGGTGATCAGATCACCCAGTCAAGGTGCTCCGCTCACCCAAGCGCCTTTATGCCTATTAATTTCTTCCAGAAGAAGAGCGACGGCGGAAGATAGCAATCAACCATTCTGAATCCTCGGAGTGAAGGATTCCACCGAAGCGGACGCAAGCGTTTTTGGATTTGTTGTGTTGGTGCTTGTTTGTACTTGCCTAAGTTACATCTCTTCATTTTCTCAAATTTAATACCAGGATTCTCGTTGTCTCGTGTCTTCTCGTCTCTCGATGTATATTCTTATTCCTTGCTGACTGTTCCATATGTAGATGCCCTGAGTCGCAGCAACTACCCAAGGAATTCCCCGTTATCCTCGACTATGCTGGACGGATCCACGATTGGTTCTTGGAAGTAAGCATTCGATGATAGGATTTCAATAGCTGTGGAATAAAATACAACACGCGTGAAGCAACGCCATTGGTGACGGATATCTTCTCAATAATACACTGAACACTTACAATAGCTGTTGGGGTCATGAACAGCCGCGAGGCAACGAAAGCACAGGGTAAGATGTCTAGCGTCATCGCCAGACATCCTTGCCTGATACCAAGCTAACATCCACCCAACGGTTTTGCGCTACAGTAATATGCCCACAGATTGCGATTATCTCGGCCTCTCCTTGGTATCTCTCTCCCGTTCTCGTGCCTGGCGGATTCGCTCCTCCAACTCTCCGAAACTGACGCTAGTATCGTCTTCCCCCCTCTGCGCCTGGTTCAGCTTGATCGCATATAGTACCGAGAGAGCCTCCGCATCATTGAACTTAACGCAGTGATGTTCTGGAAAATCGGGCAATCTTCCTTTGTCTCGGAATATATGCAGACGTTCCGCATCATGTACGTAGATCATATGCGTGTCTGCTTCCATCTGGAATGGGAGAAGAGCGGATAGATCATTCCCACTTCCAGCCCCGTCGCCGCTTCTGTCGGGTAGCTGCGAGCTGGCAAGGTTGAAAAACTGCTGCACTTGAAGATCGGAAAGACGGAAGATTTGATACCGTCGAAAGTACTTTGGGCTGTGGATGTAGGCCGCCCTCCACTGTGCGTTGATATTACATTAGAGCCCAGGAAATCAGTACATCTGGCGTGTGCAAGAACTCACCTCGTCTTCCGATTCCCCGCGGTCAAAAAGCACGACTCCCCCGAAGATGACCGTCTCGGCCCAATAGCCCACAGCGTCGGCCGGACCATCAGGAAATTTACTGACAGAACGATAGTCCGGATGAAAAAATGGAGGAATATCCCACTCTGAGGCGGGTGCATGTAAGCGACGGTAGAGACCGGCGATAAGAGAGTGAATCAGAACTGCTGAGATCTCCAGAAGACATAGCATTGATGTCTTGGAGAGAAGAGGTGCATCCTGAAAAGCTTGTGCTACCTGCATTTCAGAGTTCTCTTAGACACACGAGCCTTGATATCCGATGATCTCTCAAGAACTCACAGTTGTCGGTAGGCCGAGAGACTGAATGTTGTAGTCATCCCTGAGCCGGCGAAACAGCTGGAGGGATTCCTGATCGGGCTCGAGATGATCCTCGATTCTGGGATCATCTCTCGGGGGAGAGTATGTCCCAAGAAACCAATCCTTTGTCGGCAATCCAGTGACAACCTCTGCAAAGGCTCGTTCTACAAGGGGAAGATGGAGGAGGTTTGTGAGAGTGACTTCAACAAGCTGGGACCTATCCACGTCCAAATCTGCGAGAGTAACTGTCGCCATGTCTTCGAGTAACCCTCATACAGACCTGGCTGATCTCTCAGCAATAATCTCCTATAACTGGGAAAGAAAAAGAGTTGCTTGTGAAGCCCGCTTGGGGGGTCTGGAACATGAAGCATATGGAGTAAGCGCCAAGAACACCCCGGATCAATAGTAAGAGCCATACCCGTGGGTTATGTAATGATGCCATCAATTCCAGTACCTGGGTATAACTATTTTAGCAACCTACCCTTAATCATTATTTAGACAGGCTAGCTTTTTTAAAGCCTTAATTGCGGGTCATTTTTAAAAGCCTATTTACGAGATCTGTACCCTAGGTTTGCTATAGCTAGTATATATGCCGATAGGTGTAGAACACTACTAGTACAGATACTATACTACTCAGCCCTAATTACCTCGCTACATGCGATCTGATCTTTGCAGCTGCACAGGCGTAACATGAATCTATTGAGTGTGTTGCGTAATGAAGAGCATATTCCGCTCGGTGGTGTGCTCCTCGAAGGTGTTCCACCCAGTGGTTGCGTCATGAAGCTTAACATCCAAAGACAGTTTTGGACATCCAAAGTTCAAAGCTATATCATTGTTCGATATCTACTTGGCTGAAGCCTATCTGAGATCTGTTTTTAGGTTTGCTTTTTGCAAAATTTGAATTACATAGCCCCTGCATAAGCCTCGCCACCCTGACTATGTTTATTCAATTAAACATCCATATAAAGTCCATCAGCTATGACGGAGCATGCCTCGATACCTTTTTCTTCGTGGGTTTATTGGCTTTGCTACTCTCATCCGGCTGATCGTATCGATCAAGGAAGCTTCAAGTTTCACATTGAAATTCTCTCATCCTAGGCCAGAAACGGTGCTACCCATCTAAGTCCTGTAGAATCACTGGTGAGTGCTGGAGAATCTACCTCTTATCAATTCTTTAATGGATTCAACGTCTTTCTAACAAAAAGGAATCAGTCGATATTCTTTCTCTATATATATACACCGTCCGAGATGGCGACTACCAACATGGTCGTATATCGTCGAAGGCCAGGAACTGTTCCAAACAGTCCACTACCCAACGTTGTTAACATCTTTCCACATGACGATGGATATGCTGAAGTAACATACGCCGCAAACATAGCTCAGAGAATCTTAGCATTGCCAAGAGCTATCGAGGTCCTTACTGATCTTGCTATGGAATATGACAGACATGCCGATCAAGCCAATGCATTGTTCCAGGGCAACCGCAACCTTGCTCAAACAAGAGCCCGAGAGTTTTCTCAGAAAATCTCTGAAGTCTTCCCTGTAATTACAATTGACGAAACAATAACCAACCCAAACATCTACGGGCAGACACTTCGGGGTGAAGTCACTGTCCCTTTCAACCCACGCAACTTCACTGTCACCATCAATGGGCAGGTATGTACCTTTCAGTTACGTAGTTATGCCCAGGACCTATGTTTATTTCAGCCATGACTGACGTCCGAGCAGCGTTTTGACTGGTTGATGAATGCAAAGGACAAGACATTCCGGAACTATTTGTTTGCACTGGCTCTGACATTCGTCCATGAAGTTGGTGGCCATGTCTTCTTGAATGATCTCACTGGTGGTCGAGCGCCTACGCCTCCTGCTGTAGTAGCTAGAGGCTTTCCGCCCTCGCAGATGGCTGGCGTGCCCGCCGGGGAATCTGGTCACTGGTTGGAATCCAAATTGTACGGTGGTGGCTTCACGATTGCAGGTGATGGAAGCCAGGAACTACCGCAGGTGAGTATTTTTAACATCCAAATGAATCGTTGAGAACTGGAATTGATACCCAATCAGAGAGAAACATTCTACATAGTATTTGACGAAGATGATGTGAAGCCCATCAAGGCAGATGTTATCGACGAATTTATGATCAAACGAAGTATGGTAGTTCATTCTCGCATCAAGTCCATCTGCTTACCATTGACATACTACTAGACTTCATATTCCCTATTCCTGTGAACGACGAAAGAAAGCGCGTCCAAGATCTTCCGAGGGTTGGACCGCCCAACGTACCAGCGCCGGATCCAGAGCAATTTGAGCAGGGTCGACCTCACGTTGCAATTTTTATGGCGATTGAAAGATGCTGTGGCAAGGACAGTATTAAGGGAAATAATGTCAGAGTTTCTGATCTTGAGAAATATCCCTTGGACCGAAACACCAAGATACAAGTCACTTGATCTGATTGAATTACATTGCCGCTGTAACTCCGCTGGACGGCGTTCTCAATACCTTCCGATCAATGTCTTCTGTATAGAGAGATGTCGAATGCATTACCGGTCAAACACAGTTAACTATACGCTGTTTTCCGGGGACGGTTTCGAAACTGCTATGGCAATCTTTGTTGGGGACAATGTGTATTCCCTTTGCAGGTGCATCGATTTCGATCTTCATGCGACCAGCAGGTAAAAAAAAAAAGTAGTTGTACATTTTCAATCGTAAAAAGATAATTTCGAGCATTCTCTCCTTGCCATTCTTTCACCAACTCTTGTCGTATGAGCTTTGGGACCAACTATCAGCTGTTCCTCGATCATGAGTGTATGCCCCTTGTCTTCTTACCATATGAATCTGACCCCCTGATCATCATCAGGTAGCTTCTGGGAGGGCTACAAAGATTCTGTTGGCAGTGTAGGCCGGCCTTTCCACCTAGGGCTTAGGGCTCGGGGCAAGGGCTAGTCGCCTAGTCACCTCGCCCATATCACCTCCCACGCGTCACCTAGAGACCTCTCTCACAACGACTTCTTAGCCAATACTAGAGTACTGAATCCCAACAGAATATGAAACGAGTCTACTGTGACTGAGGCAGTGAGGATGAGTCCACCTCTGCACTAATCACCTCACTCATCCACGCCTCACCCCCAACCCAGTCAGCTCAGGGCAGCAAATTGCTGACCTACTATCCCAGGAAGGGCAGTCAACCAGACACCTGTAGATTTTTGCTCGGTAGGTAGGCAGTGTTATGTATGTACATACAGTACATGTACTCCTTACTCCGTGCCGTGACCCATGTCGATGTCATGTCGTTGCAGGAGAAGCTCCAAGCCACCATGCTAGCTGTTTCAAGTCTCAAACTTAACTTTCGTTAACCCAATTAACTGATAAGGAGTACTGTGTAGATAATAATGAATTATTATTGGAATTCCCAGGGGCCAGGAGTAGTGCCCAGCGCCAGCGCCACGGGCAGGGCCAGGGCCCGACAGAATGTTGGGATGGGATAAATGATAATAATAATTCCCGGTACAGTAACTAAGTACAGTAGCACTGTACATGTACATTGGAGTACGGAGTACAGCACATACTTCCGGAGACGTCTCCTATCCAACGGCATGCCCAATTGATGGATAATAAATGATGAAAATAATAATAATCATAATCATACCAATGCAGTAGCTACCTCATGTATGCACTCCTAATCCTCCTAATCCCAGGGCAATATGTTAGTCGTCAGGCTCCCCCTGATAACTTCCCAACCGAGTATGCTTCTCCGTACGCACAGCCGTCACCCATGATGGCATGGGGAGTGAAGAGCACGGATAACGGATATGACTTCCTGGGCCAGCTCGTGCAAACCGCGCAAGCCTCTTCAAGCCTCTTAAAAGCCCTCCTGAGGTCCATGGATCTGGCAACTGGTTCGCACTCGATCTTGTCAATCAACCAGGAGCAAGCAGCGGACGGAAGCCCCCGACAGGACAGGAGGCCCGGGGACAACCTCGTAGAGAGCCTACATACTACTAGAAAGGGACACGTGCTGGCACTCGGCTGCAAGCCCTGTGCTGCGCAGATACGGGGTCGGGGGCGGCTTTTCTGTTTTCTAGTCGTCAGAACTCACTCAACTCGGGTCGTGTCGTTGGGCTGCTGCTCGCACGGATCAGACGTGCTCTATCTCAGAGGATCGATTACGGCAGATAGCTGTGAACTTGGAGAGTGAAGCTGGGATCTGATCTGAAGCCGGGACATGACCTCCGGGCGGGGAATGTATCTCAGTTTCTGAATCTACGGAGCATAGATCGCTGAAGAAAGGACACTGGGGGTACAGTACGGGGAAAGAGATCATCCAGACGATCTCCATCCGCGGGGGATGGAGGTTCTTGGGGATGGAGATTACACTGTACGGAGTGAACCCCCAAAGATTTCAGATTTCAGGAGAAACCGCACCCGGCTCAACACGTGTTGAGACCGAGAAAAGTCAAACACCGCCCGGGACACCAGCAGCACAGGGACAGGGATGCAACCCTCCTTTTTGCCAAAATTACTACTCCCGGAGCACGGCTTGCCGTGTCCTGCAGCCGAGGCAGGCGTTCCCCGGCGCGCGGCGGTCGCAGCCCGTGGAACCCAAGACCAGACCAGACCAGACCCAGGCCTTGGACAGTTGCATCGCCAGAAGGAAGCTCGCCGCTTTTGTGCCTCGCTCAGGCTCTCAGCGCAGGGCGCCTCGGACAGAAGGATAAATGTGGGCCAGGCGTCAAGTCATGGGGTGACAGGGGACCCAGCCGTTCCACGCGGCCCAGAGGAAAAGCAGGGAAAGAACGTTCGACGAACACGGCCAGCCGGGGTGGCGGTTCCTCCGCCGGCGACCTCTTTAGGTACAGTGCGTGCTGCGTACTACCGGGTGGGCTCCAGACTACAGGCTTGGGAAACATACGGTTCTTGGCTTCAATAGATCATGGCGCCTGGGGACATCCCACCTGACCCCGGGGAGGAAGCCAGAGTCTGAGTCGAGCTCTCTCCAGGCGGAGGCGGGAGACACAAAAATCGTAAACTGGGAGCAGTGGGAGGACGGTGGCACTGAGCAGCTCCACGGTCCCACTCCCCGGATTAGGCTCTATGCCCCAGCCCACCGCGACTTTAGCCATGGATAATGGATTTCTAATGCAGAAACGCCCGGCCACTCATTATTCTTCACGCTAGCCGACCGAACCTGCCCACACGGCGCTAGTCGCGCTGACCGTCGCCCGGATAGCTGCTCTGTTCCGCGGAAGGCCGGCCGACTCCGGCGTCGCGATCACAGAGGCGACCGGGAAGACCAGAACGGAAAGAACCTCGGGGCAGCTCAGATCTGCCGCGGGCTCAGAGCTAGCCTACTGTACGTCAGAGTCATCATGCGCGAGCAACAGAGAGCTCCTGGCGGAGCACCGCCGATCGCCCAATCCAGCTTGCTCGTGCAGGCATCCCGGTCGATCCTCTCGCCCTGGTAGTTATGTTGCAACGCTCGTCCAGGAGCTCCAGAGGACACCGAGATACCTGGGCATCTCTGCTGCTCCCTCTGCCGGGCCGGCGAAGGCATCTCCGACCGGTGCCCATCTCCACATCCGTGCCAGCGACCATCTCCCAGCCAGCACCTACCTTGGCAGAGCGCTGATCCGTTCCTCACACCGCTGGCCCATTCCACGACATCCCGTGTGCGCAACCAACACTCCAATGGCTGCTCCTCCACCCCTGTCTGCTGCACGACTGCGTCTTCCCCAGATGCCCGCGCCCCCCACCGCTTCCCCAGGGTCCTGCGCAGACTTCCCTTCGACCTGGCCACTCTCCGTCGCTCCTGCTGGCTCGGCCCTGTTCGCCCGGGGAGCTCCCCTGTGCCAGTCAATCTCCCTTATGCACGGCCGCTGACTCGACCCCCTTCCCGGACGGGGTACAAGTACACATCTCTCCTCCCTCTGTGCGCGCTGGCCACGGCCCTTATATCATCGCTGCACTGTCCCCGTCAAGACGCTGTCCTTAGTTCTTCCCAGTGCTCACTCAGCAAGGGCCACCTCTCTCGTCCGCTCCACTCCACCACCCGACCTTAGCTGAGCTCCCTAGCACGGCTGTTCTCCCCAACTCGGTAAGCCCCCAGTCCCTGCGCCTTCCACCCCTTTCCTTTATTACCATCCCGCCTTCCCCGACAAATTTTTTTTCCCCTCCCATCCCTCTCTGGTCCTCTCGAGCGCTCAACCTGCTTTCACGTCAAGCTTTCCCCGGCTGTGCCGCCCTGCTTCTGTTCTGTTTGACCTTTAATCCACCCTGTTTAATCGCTGTTCTGGTGGAGATCGCTGGAGCGGTCGCATCCTTAAGGCTTATTCTTTTCTGACTCTGAGCCGGATCTCTGGACAGATCGACAAACAGTAACGCAACCATGTCTGCGGAGCAGAACAACGGCCTCGAGAAGGACGTCAGCTCCGGCGCGGCCGGCGACGCCCGCTCGGTCAACCACGAGATGTCCCACGAGGAGCACGAGGTCGCCAAGGCCGCTGCGCGCTTCGGCTACGGCCCTCTAGCGCACGTCAACACCAAGGAGGCGCGCCTGCCCGCCTTCGGAGGTGAATTCCAGCCCGGCCTGTACCGCCCCGTCGAGCACCGCAAGTTTGCCAACCCGGCCCCGCTGGGCCTCAGCGCCTTCGCCCTCACCACCTTCGTGCTGAGCTGCATCAACATGGGCGCCCGTGACATCACCAAGCCCAACATCGTCGTCGGGCTGGCCTTTGCCTACGGTGGTATCGTTCAGCTGCTTGCCGGCATGTGGTATGTATCTCCTGCTTCTGGTGCGGTGCATTGGTCGCGTCACCAGCTGACGGCTCGCGTGCAAAAAGGGAGATGGCGGTTGGAAACACCTTTGGTGCCACTGCTCTGTCCTCGTACGGCGGTTTCTGGATCGCAGTCGGCATTGTGCTCACCCCCGGTGGATTCCAGATCGAGGCTGCCCTGACCTCGAGCGACGATCCAGCGATGTTCAGCAACTCCTTTGGCCTGTTCCTCATGGTGAGTGGTTCCGTGTCCTTGGTCACTCCGGCGCCCCGCGGCTGACTTCTCCAGGGTTGGTTCATCTTCACCACCATCCTGTTGCTGTGCACCCTGAAGTCGACGGTCGCCTTCTTCCTGCTGTTCTTCTTCCTGGACCTTGCCTTCCTGATGCTCGGACTGGGCTATCTCCTGAACGACAATGGCACGCCCAACGAGAAGATCATCAAGGCTGGAGGTCTCTTCGGTCTCCTTGCCGCGTTCCTGGCGTGGTACAATGCCCTGGCCGGTATCGCCGATACCAGCAACAGCTTCTTCATCATTCCCGTGGCCCACTTCCCGTGGTCCGCGACGGGCCGTGAGAGGAGGCAGAAGACCGAGCGCGAGCAAGCTTAAGTCTTCTCGATTTTGGAGAGGTCATGACACCCGCTTCGATCGTTCGGAGTTGGGTCTGTATGGCGGCTGCTGGCTGCTGCTTTCATGTCTGTTTCAGATACCCAATGATGTCCTTTTTCGATGCTGAGCAGTAGTCGCTGGCGTGATCGGCGGCGAACTGTCAAGTATATATAATTCTTTTTGCTTGGTCGTCGATCTCGGGATGGGACTCAGATTCCGTTCGTCATGCTAAGCCTGTCCGTATCGAGTCTGCCAGAGAGATCGTTAATACCTTGTACCCCGACAGTGGTAGTAATGTACATTCTCGAAAAACCAAACCAAACGCATGCATCAAATGTTCGAGTGCGATGTGAGAGTTAGATGTGTCATTATGTACTTACCTTCTTCCGGGCCTCTTTAATAGCACTTTGAATGAGTCTGAACAGATCTTGTTTCACGTCCCTTGCCATTGATCAGGTTCGATGTCTGTGGACCAGTAGATCTGTGCACGGGTGCCAGGGGTTGGTTCGTGAGCAGCATCCTGCACCTGTCCAGGCTGTTGAGAGATGACGGCGTCAAGGTCACGGGAGGGTAGAAGAGTCGTCCTCGTCCAGGATATAGACATAAGCTGCTGCTGCTCCTCCTCCTCCTCCTCCTGCTGCTGCTGCTGCGGTGTTAGTAGTAGCATCGCGTCAGCCGTATGAAGCATGCGAGTCAAGCTGTGATCGGTAGCAGTATGCACCGCACAGAGAAAGGAAGGAGAAAGAAAGAGAAAACAAAGCAGAGCAAGACACAAAGGAAACCCCCAGGGAAGAAGAGGAAAAAGGAGAATAGAATGATAACAAATGAAATGAGGCGAAAGAAGGAAGAAGGGGAAGGAAGGTCATAGCTCCTTCCCTCCTTCCTTTTCCCCACGAGGATCGGATCCTTTTTATTATTATTATTTAAAAAATCCCTCCCCCCCCCCCCCCTTTCATGGATGGATCCATATGGATGGATGGGTCCTGTGACTCCAGTAGGTTAGTCCCTCTCCGTAACTTACCTACCTATCTACCTAAAATTATATCCCGAATCCCGGGGATCCCTCTGCTCATCTCAACTGCATGCCCACGGACCCCATAGTGGTAGTCATTAAATAGTTATGACGGACGGAGGAGTCAGGACTTGTACCTCAGTAGTAGCGGGGCCGCATACCCATAATAAGGCTAGGCATGCCGCATTGTAGGGGCCGGGGGAGAAGGGGTCGTCGTTAAGGCTGGGCTGGGGCCCGCAAAACATCACCGAGCTTCGTCCGGGCGTCGTGGTGTTAACAAGCCAAGCAACCTGCAGCCTAGGCCCTAGGGGCTCCCGGCTGCCAGGCCCCCTACCTACCTACCTACCTACCTACCCAAAAACAAACATGATAACGGCCCCTGTGAGACTGAGTCCGTGAGCAAGCCTAAATATAGATAAATACTGTGCGGCCGCATAGGTAGTAGTTAAATAGACAGTTAAAAAAAAAGAAAAAGTCGCTGCGCAATGCGCCATGGGGGTGGTGCCACCGTGCTGGTGCAGCCCTGGCCCAGCTTGGGGCTGGGGATCAGGCTTCGGGCGTGTCTCGGTGATCGTGATCGTGATCGACGTGGGTCCCCGGTTTTATAGGTCTCCGTACGGAGACTGGAGGGTTGTGTGTGTTTCGGCGACCCGGCGGGGGAATCTCGGACCCCTCAGTAGTGGTGCCTGCCAGCCTGGGCCTGGGCCCTGCGGCCGCGGAACCCTGGGGAAATCTGGAACGAGGCCTCAAGGGATCAAGATGAGTCGATTGAGGGTTCTGGTTGGTTGAAGTTCAAAAGGTTGGGATCATTGAGAGGAAGCCTTGTTACGGAGTGCAGCAAAATAATGACGTGTGGAGAAACTTGGGACGATGAATTATTGAAAAGTCCAAAAAAGTCAAACTCAACGGGAGGGATTTGTCTGTCTCCGACTTTTCTTTTAAAAAAAAAGAAAGAAAAAAAAAATCAAAGCTTAAACCAGCGAAACGAGATGAAATGGATGGGAGAGAGATCTTTCCCCCACCCCTCTTCCTGGGGACTGGGTCACTGTGTCTGTGTCTTTCATATGCGACCGCTTTTCTTTGTTCGCCAAGCCTGGTACCTATGTCTACCTAATAATGACCAGATCCCGGTCCGTAACCTTAACAGTAGCTAGGTTCTGGGAAACAACAAATCGCTAATAATGATACTGTTAATCAGTTCGCAAGCCCTTTTTTTATTACTTTCTTTTCTTTTTGGAATATGGGGTAAGGTAAGCCTAGAAGTCAGCACGGACAGTTGAATCAGATTCAATTCATTCTGATCCAGATTCAGAGTCGACACCCGCGCGCCAGACTCGTAGAGTCCACGACGTTACCTATGCATGGAGTATTATTAATAACATTCCGTACTTCGTAATTGCTCCGGAGTTCTGCTGTCCTGTACTACTCCGTAACAGTACTCCAGAATCCAGACCCTCTGACCTACAGTCAACCACACCGTAAAGTCCTAACTACACGACACGACCTCACCTCTCTCCAGCGGACCCGCAAAGGAGTCCGGAGACCAAGACCACGGCCAAGACCAAGACCAAGCAAGCTTACATAGCTGCCAAGAAGGTCGTCAGGTTGCCAAGGACAGTCGGAGCCGCGCCACTTACTGTGTCAACTTGTGTCAGATTTCAATCGTTGTCGGAGGAACTTGGAGGAGGGCAGGCTGGAGTCGGTCTTGGTCTGTCTTGGTCTTAGAAACACCGGACCCTGAACCCCGAATCTGAACCTGAAAGTGAGGTTGGAACCAACTAAGTATAGCTACTACTACTGTGTGTGTGTGATGTGATGTGATTTTTGATGGCACCGTACCGTACCGTACCGGGAAAAGAAGAAAAAAAAGAAAGTGATGCATGCTTCAGAGAAGAGAATAGAAACAAAACAGGGCTAGACCTCCCGCGCCCAGAGGTATCGGTGAGAGCGGATGCCTACTATACTCCGTACTGTGCATGCCTAGAAATAAATTACGGTGTGTATCTCTACCAGTATGTTGAATTGGATGGATAGTAATGCATCACGCCTGCCTGCCTTGCCTGTGCGGATCCGCGAAGTCCGTGGGACCATAGTAATGTAGTGGTGGATTCAATTGAGTACACAGTAGACTTTTATTTTTTTTTTATTTTTTTTCAGAAAAAAAAAAAAGAAAGCACAGGAGAATAATCGGGTGAGGTAATTGGATGAGACACCTGCTAAATAAGTCAAGAAACTGGAGAGTTGAGCACTGCAAAGATGCCCACTTCGTAATCTCTCACAAGGGGTTTCTATTGAGCAGGCTGTCTCACCAACACACACGTGAGTTCGGTTCATCAAAAAGGAATATCCCCCAAAGCCAAGCAAGCCAAGAACAGGCGGCTTGAGGTTCAGGCTGTATCTTCAAGGAGGCTGGGCAGTTGTTCTAGGAGCTGTACTCGTGCGGGAAAGGCATTCTCCTGGGACCTGATGACTCGATGCAGGATTCTCAGGCCTCATGCCTCCTTTTTCGGTTCTGTTTGACAGAATTCTTATCACGACCGATGACGTCTTAGAAAGCAAGCTCGGTGAGAGTCGAGGTTGAGCTGCGATGTAGCGCTTCCAATTGCCGTATGTATACTTCCAATATACACTTCCAAGTCATTAGGTCGTCAATCCTGCCAACTGAACCTATATACAGTCCCGAACTCTGACCCTATATATCCAAAAAAAAAACAAGAAACAAATCCATCCATCAGTCATAAAAACATGACTATATCCAAGGCGCTGCAGCACGCCAACAAGTCAAATAAAAATCATCGCTGCAGCAGCACCGTCTGAATCTCATCCCATAACTCTTGACATGGTATCATGTAAGAGCGGTCCACGTAGAAGAAGCCCAGCAGCAGCGCGCGCAGCTCCTGCCAGCTCTGCAGACCGTGCAGGCTCACGGCGGACGCCAGCTCGGTCACAAAGTACGACCGCTCTGCGAAGTATTTCGGGGCGCTGCAGGCTCCGATGAACAGGAGCCAGATGAGCAGGTCTCGGCAGAGCACGTAGCTTCCCGCCAGGATCGTGCTTTCGAGGGCGTTTCGGAGGGCCACGATCGGCTTGGGAAAGACGGCCGCCATCTGCGGGTAGAAGCCCCAGATGGTGGTGTTGTGGAACAGCAGGCAGGCCAGCCGCACGCAGCCTTCGATCGTGTCGTCTCCTTTCAATTCTCCAGTCTCCGTGTACCGATCCTTGTGGAGGGAGTATTCAACGTGGAGCACTTCGGTGTTGAAGTAGTCCTCGGTCTCTTCGCTCAGGAGTTCCTGCGAATACAGTGATCCGCTTCTGACCCACTCCGCGTACAGTGTCAGTTCAAGGAGATCGTATATGATCTCCACCATGGTGTCCCCCAGAACGCCAGGTATCCGGGTCAGCGAAAGGAGCCGCGAGGCGGTAATGGGGGCGTTGCTGTCGGGAACAAGAACAGGGAGATGGGACGGCCGGGCGTAACGAATAAAGGGGAATATCGGTTTCGTAAGCGTCATACAGGAAACCCGGATATCCGTCCTGATGGGGGAACTTAGCATCTGACGCCAGGGGCGATTCGGATGATACGAACCATGAGATCTGAAAGCGGACGTCCGGAGCGACATCCGCAAAGTTCTCTCTGAGGGCGACCATCTGCCGGAGCCCCGCCAGATGGATCTTCAGGTCCTCGGGGTTCCCAGAAGCGATCTGCAGGCATGGAGTTCATGTCAGCAATTGAGATGGAGGCCAAAGCCATCGGAGATGCGCGTAGCATGAAAAGCAATGAGCTAGACGACAGACGCGGAACGTGGCCGGTACACATGCTGGGCACACATGCAAAAGGAGAAGAAGAGCGCCATCGGGGGCAGGAATGATCGACGTTGACTGACGCAATGGTTGAATATGGAAAGTAAAATCCCGGCAGGGTATTCTCTAGATCACCCGTACGTACCTCGATCGTGATGAGGATGGACACCGCGGCGATCAACGCATCGCTGGACGCCTTGGCTGGATCAGAGAGTCCCCGGTTGACCAGTTTGATCGTCTCGCCTCGGTGCAGGAAGGAGTCGAAGACCAGAGGACTCGACCACCGTTTGGTTGGATCGACGAGAGGCAGGTCGCCCGACATCAGCGCCTGGTTCGACGCGGCGCAACAGATACATGCGTGCAGCGGAGCGGGATCTGTCTGCAACAGCGAAGCCCAATGCGACTGCAGCTTTCTGCTGTTTCTCTGTAGGGGATAGGCGGCCCGTGTCAGATCGCGCAAGACTATCAGCACCGGTCAGAAGCAACGATTGAAGAGACGAAATAAAGCTGCTGGAGGGCGACCGACGGCAGACTTACAGTACTGGAGATGGCGCATCATGCGATCCGACAGAGCCACCGGCATCGTATCGAACGGGTCCTTGGCGCCGGGCCCCAGGTATGTCCACGGGGTCGGCGTCTTGACCGGATGGTGGCGGGTACGGGGCGGAATGGCGCTCCCCGCGGTGGGACGAACGGGGAAGACGGTGGCATGTTTGGCAACGTCGGTGGGATGCACACACGCGGAGCACTGTGCATCGTCCCTGTCCGGGGTGGTATCGGGACTCGACTGGGCGGCGGAGGATGCCACCGGCTGGAAGGCCAGGTTCTTCCAGGCCTTGCTGCTGTAGCGCTTGGTGTTTTCGAGTCGCTTCTTGCGATTGTGCTCCGACATGACGTGCGAGCGGATGCGCTTCAGCGTCTCCTCGCGGGTGCCGCCCGCGATGGACTGGGGGTCGGAGTGCACCCAGAAGAGCGTCGATCGGGGGGCGGCGGAGCTGCTGCTGGCCTTGCGCGGCCGGCGCTGCTTGGACGCAGCATTGCTGCCTGCACCTTGGAGGTTCGTCTCAGCGACAGCGGACGAGAGGACAGCAGCACGTTACCTTCGTCGGGGGATGGCACGCGGGCGGCCGGTTTGGCCAGCAGAGGCAGCGGCCGGTCGAGGGCGCTGGGGACGCGCGCAGGTGTCTTGGCATCCATCGCGTGTCGGCTCAGATCCTGGGCTGGAGATGGCGGACGCTCATCGTTCTAGAAGGACGCAGGAAGGGGAGGGACTGGAGAGAGAGAGAGAGGGAGAGAAAAGCTGAATGGCCAGCACACTGCCCTTATCAGGCAAAGGCGCGGCCTGGCAGCGTGAAGACAGAGGCCGGGCGACGAGGACGGGCAGCGGACGCTCAGCCACGGCGGACGCGGGTCTCGGATGCGCCGCCATCCGGCTGACAGTGAGACACACGGAGTGCTGGAGCAGAAGGAGTGTATCTACCCCGCGGCCGCGCACCGCAGACGCCTGCTGCCTGTCCTCCTTCTTGGCTCTCTCCACGCGCTCGCACATGGCCTCGTGCAGAGGCTGATCATCTCGATCGGAGGTTTCCCGGCGGCCGGGGTCGCTTACATAAGCAGGGCGTCCGCGGGCACCATCGTCCGGGCCGTTGACGCAATCCGCAGTCTACGCATCTCCGACTCGAGCGGAAGACGCTAGCGCTTCACGTCTGCCCGCACCGCGAAGAAGGTCGCCAGCCCCAGCCCCAGCCCGGACAGTCCGACAGACGTGTACAGGGCAGCGCGGTATCCGGTCAGGACCCGGTCTCCGTGGCGGTTCACCCGGCTCTCCACGGTCCCCGCGATCCCCAGGCCCACCGAGATGGAGTAGTTGACGATCGTGTTGACCAGGGACGCCGCGACGCCCTGCCGGTCGCGCGTCACCCCGTTGCTCAGGATCAGACACGACGCGGGGAAGCTCATGTCCATGCTGGAGTCCGTCAGTGGTGAATCGATTGGAGTCGAGAGATCGATAGAGGTCGGGCTTACCCCCAGGGCATGACCACCATCGTGACAAAGATGTTGGCCCAGTAGGTCTGCCTCACCGGCACCGTCGCCGACAGGACGCAGCCCGCGGTGAACGCCAGCAGGGAAACTGCCATCAGATATGTCAACCGGACCCGGCTCAGGATGTACCCCGTCGCCACGGCCGCCACCGTCCCGGAGATGGTCTCCGGGATGAACTGGGCCGCCGCCTCCAGCGCCGTCACCCCCCTCAGCGTCTCCATGAGCTGGAAGGTGTAGTAGATCCAGATGCCGAAGCTGCTCCAGCCCAGCGCCACGCAGGCCATCGTGCACACGGCCGCGCCGTTCTTGAGGATCTCCGGCGGCAGCAGGGGGTGCCGGATCCTGCTCTCGTGCCACGCGAATCCCGCCAGCGACAGCAGCCCCGTGGCCAGCGCAACGCCGATGTACGGCGTCGACCAGCCCACGAGAGGTGCCTGGTTCCACGCGAAGTTGACCAGGACCAGCCCACAGACGCCCAGGATGGCCCCGATGGAATCGAAGGTCGGGGTATCCTCCGTCCGGGCCACCGACTCGGAAGGGATCACGATGACCGCAAGGACAGAAATCAATGCACAGACGAGACTCGTGATCCAGAACCCCCACGGCCACCAGACGTGCTCCGCGAGCAGGGACCCAAAGATGGCGCCGCAGAGGAACCCCGTCGGCGCAGTCGACGCAAACAGCGCAAAGACCATGTCCTTCCTCCGTCCCGGCGCGTACGCCCGGCCCAGGATGGCCAGCGAGTTCGGCAGCAGGACCGCGGGCCCGACGCCCTGCATCGCGCGGCACACGTCGAAGAAGACGGTCGACGCCGTGTACACCGTCAGCCCGGCCAGGAGCGACCACAGCGCGAACCACAGCCACCCGCCGACGAACAGCTTCCGGTGCCCGTGGATGTCGCCCAGCTGCCCCGCGATCAGCACGAACGTGCCCACCGTCAGGCTGTACGCCGCGGGGAACCAGCTGAGCTCGCCCGCGGACAGGTCGCCGAAGCTGGGGCCGATCACATGCAGCGGGACCAGGACGGACCCGAACGCGGACTGCGTGATGAGCTGGGTGCAGCAGAGCAGGGCGACGAAGAGGACCTCGTGGAGGGGAGAGAAGGGCGGCTTTCCCTCTGCTGCTGGGCGGTTGGGTTTCTCATCCGCTTCTGCGGCGACTTCTGTATCCCCCATTTCTGATATAAGTAAGACTTTATTTACGGTTTGAAGTAGCTGACTCGCTGTAGACAAAAAATAGTACGAAATTAAAGTATAGAAGAAGAAATAAAACCAATGTGTGGTAGAATCTGGCACAGAGAAGACAAACAAAAAGATATATAGCTCAAAAAGACAACGGCCCCGGAAAATTCGAGATATACCTACCTACCTACCTACCTACATATACATGAGTACGGAGAACACTTCACCGATCCACCTCCCTTCCTTCAGCCACATAAAAAAGCAAGCAGCACGAAACGAAACTGCCATAACTAGGTTAGATAGTCCAGATCCAAATCCCGCCTAGGTCCTTACCTAGACAGGCAATTAGTCAATCGAATGATAAGACAACACAGCTAAGCTCCCATTATTCCACACGCTTTCCATCCTATCGGGTCGGAGTCTGGCCAGCAGGTGACGCCCGCGGGCGCCTGGACTAGGTAGGCGACGGAATTTCCGAAAAGGGAAAAAAATAAAGTAAAGCATCCCGGATAATGATAATGATAATGGATTTCCAGGGTCATGGAAAACTCGGAAAAGTAAACCCGAACCCTGACCCAAGAATAATAATAATAACAGTACCGCAATAAATTCACCGCCAGACCACTACTCAGACCAACAGCAGTCCTTCCCTTCCTTCCATTCCTTCGCAAAGGCCGGAAAGTCCGGCTTTCATGAAAAAAATAAAAAAATGCGCTGGACTTGATTGATTGATTCGATGCAACAGTCGAACAAAAAAAAGATGCATGCACGCCTTGAAATCAACATCAAGAACGCTGTGCGGTGCTGTGCGGTGCCAGGAACCAATCAATAATGACGATGATGATAATAAATTAGGCTGAATACTTCGAAAAATAAACATAATAATAATAATAATATTACCTGGATAAGTTAGGTAGCCAAGGCACGGAAAGCTTCCAAGGTTATCTATCACGTGCGGATTTTCTCCGAGGTCTAGATCAGATCCATCCGGATTATTATTATCATTACTACTACTATTATTAGATGAGCTAAGTAAGGCTAACCCGGAACCTTAAGTTGGAACGGCTGCCAGTGTCGACTTACTCCGATGGACGGAGAGTCACGAGATCAATCGGTTGGCCAATCAGTCAATCAATCAGGCCAGGGCTTTCCCCACATCATTTCCATAATGGACATTCTCCTGCGACAATAATAATGATAATGGTAGATGGTAAAGCGATACGGCATCACGGCTGTATATATCTCAGGCGGCCAGAATTCATTGAGTAAGGACTGTAACGCCTCGGTTTGCTGTTCTTATTATATCAGTTAATTTTTTTTCCATTTTTATTTTATTTTGATTCGATTTTTCCCCCTTTCTTTCTTTCTCTCTTTGTTATCTTGAACCGGAGCAGTAGATTACTAGGCTAGGTACTGTCTGTACTGTACTTAGATTTTGATATGATGTGATATGATATGATATCAAGCAACTAGTGACAACAGGGTGTTTAAAGAAGGATACATACGATACTGATGCCCGGTTTCCAGCAGGAGCGAGATAGATAGATAGACAGGAAAGAGTGTTTGTGAGGGAAAAAAAAACAAGGAAGCGTGAGCTAGGTGGTTGCGTTTCTTTAGTCTATTCGCCGGTGTACGGAGTACTTCTTCCAACAGGAGAGCGGCTGGCTAGAGGTACTGCACATGTACAAGTACCTGTGCGGAGTATCTTGCGCTGCAGATCGCTGATGGAATTAGTAGCTACCTACTTGAGGTGGGTAGACAGGAGGATTATCGTGAGGATCTAATTAATTAATCGATTTGTCACATAGTCATCGACAGTTCTTCATAATTACCAATCTATTTCTATGTACAGCGCGTACGTGTAGTCTATGGTAGATGTACTGTGCAGTATGTAAGTAGCCTGCGTTAGGAGACTGGGGGACGATTCGAGCTTGGCTACTCCGTACAGAGGTACCTCATAACGCCTGGGCACTATCCATGCACGAGCAAATCAGCTCCAGCGGTATCTAGACCATTCCATCTTCCTTGCTCCAGATCAACCCCAGTTGATAAGCGCGGGAGACCGGGGTCGCGGCCCGCCTTTCCCCGCGCCGCTTCCCGAAGCCCTACTCGTTCTCCTTTCTTTTTACTCTAAGTGACGGCGGATCATATCAGGTGTTTGCTTTTATTTTTTTAAAGGACATTATACATTACTCGTCTACACATTGGAGGCTTTTTTAGAGTAATTTGGAGGCTTGTGGGAAAAAAAAGAACTTTCGGGTTTATCTCTTCAAAGCACAACAGCAAGAAGATGCAAACCGCTAAGAAACATCAACAAGACAGACCTAACACACACACACAAGTTACAAATCAATTAGGAAAGCGCGAGAAACTGGGTAACGGACGCCAAGCACTAATTAACAAGTAACGAGTAAAATGGGAACAGGTCTGGGGGAGACGGAGACGGGGACAGTAAGTAAGTCCCAGATGAGGTTTGGTGGGTGGTCGAAGGCATTTGAGAGATTAGTGTTATACCTCCTACATTACACACATGCCAAATTCTGCATTAACCTGCGCCAGCGGCGACCATGACGGGTCCAGTCGCGTCAAGTCATGCCGGGGCGCGGGAAGACCGGTATAGTCTCGAGGTTCTCGAGTCCTCCCATCGTACCCTGCTGGTGCCAAGCTTGACCCGTCTGTTGGTTTACGAGAGCACTCTGCCGGAACGGGTTTGTACTGCCTGTGGGGGTTGGCCGAAGCGGTGCCGCCGCTGGAGGCTGCAGCCCTTGCTGCTGCTGCTGGGGAGGAGCGGAAGAGCTGCGCGAAAAAGGGTTGGTCCCTGTTCGGTGGACCTGGAGAGGCTGTGCTGGAGGCTGCAACGACTGGTTCTGCTGGAACTGCGGGTTTGCGATCGACATTCGTCTCGCAAAGGGATTTGTGTTTTGGCGGTTTAGCTGGTTGCCCGTGGGAGTGCTGACCAAGGAAGACTGTCGGAAAGGATTGGTCGACTGTTGCGGCTGCCCAGTCTGCATCGGCTGTTGCTGCTGGGGAAAAGTAGCGACTCCGTTCTGGGGAATGCTGGAGAGGGTCGTCTGGAAGCCGTAGGATTGCGGTTGTGCTGTGTAACCACCGAAACCTGCTCCAGTTGGAGTCGGTTGGAGTGGCTGTGGAGGCTGTTGTTGCGCAAACGGATTGTTAACTTGCTGTCCAAAAGACCCTCCAAAACCGGTCGGTTGGCCGAACCCAGTTTGTTGAGGCTGCTGCTGGAAACCGGGCTGTTGTGGCATAAAGCCTGGCTGCTGCGGCTGGAATCCTGTCTGCTGAAATTGCATTTGAGGCTGCTGGAAGGGCTGTTGCATAGGTAGCTGAGCCATTGGCTGCTGGTTCTGCTCGATTGACTCGAAGAAATCGATGAGGTCCTGAGGGGGGCCCTTGTTTTCCCGCTTCTGCTCTGCTTGGTCCGATTTGGATTCAGAATTTGAATTGCTGTTAGCTGACTTGGATTCATTTCCTGCTGATTTGCTCGATGCGGACGTGGTGCCTTTTTTCCTGGCCTCTTTCTGGGCTAGATATTCTTTCCGACGAATTTCAAAATCCGGATCATTGAGGTCGTCCTCCAGCAATCGCGCCAAATCTGTAGAAGCGTGCTTGAGTTTCGGAATCTCCAGTCGCGTCGCCGCTTCAAAATGTCTCGCAACGCCGAGGAACTTTACCACTTCATCCGTTTGTGCGGTGAACGTCTTATAAATTTGCAATGCACGCTCACTGTCCGGCCTCGACATTTCAAAGTAATGTTCTGTTCGAGCCCTGTGTGAGGCCAGGCTGCGCTAACTAACAAACAGGATGATAGCATACCTACCTAGCACATTTATGGTGCCCTCATTCATGACCGAGTAGAGTGTGAGGAGGTCTAGTGTGAGCAGGCGAAAGGCTGTTAGGGTTATTTCATTTTCAACCTCGTCCGTCAGAAGCTGAGGCCCATGTTAGCCAGAATGCATCAAGAACCACAGCGGAGTCAACCCACGTTGCAACGTAGCAATGCCCGGATTTGCTTCTGTACGATCTCTACTTCTCTCAGCAGACCCTTCTCGACGGTCAATTTCTTTAACCGGCCTGGGCCACTCCGCACGTAGTCGGTTTTGGTCTCTGCGTACGCTTTGGCACGAGCCGTAAGATACTCGGAGTACCTCCGGATATTCTGCCCCTGGGTCTGCACTGATTAATTCCGTCAGTATCACCGCCGTGAAAAAGCGTAACTTGCTGGATCCCACAGCTCCGATATTGAATCCCCTTCGGACTAACCATCGGAAAAACTGCTTATCGCGAGCTTCTTAGGATACTCCGCTAAATACGACAGCGTGGCATCCAGTTGACCCTCCCGTATCATGAGGTGCACAACGATGAGCGCTTTGAATACAATTGTCCATGTTGAATCTCGGAGCCGATGCTGTAGTGTGCGAAATATCTCAGCGACACCAGCCTCGCCGCCATGAGTCGCGATCAGAATATGCTCGATGTATTTGGATTTCGGGGCTGCAAGCTGTTCGCGCCAACACCAGGTCAGTGGACTCCATCGGACTAACAGTGCGGGCGCAGTAACTGACCTTTATCTTGGTAGCCCCTTTAACCGACTTTTCGAAGCTTCCGGACGACATTGTTCACGTTCAAGGTTCGGAGACCACAAGCGGTGACACGGGTTGAACGGTACGTCGTCAGCTCGACAAACGACGCCGAGGTAGGCTGCGATCCTCGTCGTAGACTCTCGAATCTCAACTCAGCGGACCAGTAGTGTGCAGCGTCTCAAACGAAAGCCCTCATAGTGGCTTAGTTAACCATGCTGGAGGCTTGGTACTCCGTGGCCTGCACTTGGTCGCGAGCGTGAAGGAGGATGTAAGCGGAATCGGATCACCGTGAATGCAGCAAAGATTTCGGGGCGGTTGTCCCAGGATCCCAGGAGTGCGAAAGAGCGGATATAAAGGCCGAACGTACGTGCGTTGCTGAGGGGTGTATGCGAAGCTGGAGAGCCAGCCGGCTGATCCTCTCCCCGGTGGAGCTCCAGATTAGTTACGCGGGCACGAGTGACGAGGTTAGCCCCGGTCGTCGTGACGCAAATTGCTTGGCGCCTTCATTCCCAGGCCACTTCACTTCTTGGCTACTTATGCAGTAGAAACCATCTCGGATCAAAGCTTCAGTTTGTCTAAAAAAAATGGCGTCATCTGCTTTCCTGAAGTTTCTTTAGGCCTGCCTGTAATTTGTAATTGTAAAAATCGGACTACACTTTCGCACGACCGACTACAAAGGGAAACAATTTAACTCGATGTCAAGTATTTATATTTAGTGAGAATAAATCAATTCCGGGAATGGACGAGACCAATTGGCTACTTGTTTGTTACAAGTATCTAATAACACTCCCAAAGATGGAGTACCTGGCCTGGAGTTTACAACACTGCCTCATCCACTGCTTCCAATGCAACGCTCACTCATGGTCCAAGACCATGCCCTCACTTTGAGAGATGGCTTAACACAAGTGTCAAGACCATTTCTCTCTCATCTAACAATACTCATTCTTGCCTCGAGTCTTTTTGTAGCCTTGGCTGGGTGATCCGGGTCCCGTCTTCCACTCTGTTTTTCTTTATTTCTCGTTCACTTTGTCCAAGTGATAACACAGCATCTGACTTATCACTGATTCAGACATCTCTTGAAGCAACTCAATCACTTCATTACGGTATATGTTCAGTACGAATTTTCCTTTTCCAGATTCCATTACAATCCCGCCTACTATGCACTCTCAGTTTCTGTCTGAGTTGGCGGATCTCGCCTCTTCGCCGGCAGCAGATGGCTTGTCCACTTCTGGATCTATGGGTAAGATCGCTGAACCTGGATTTAAAACTAGCAGAGGAAGTGAGATGCTCGATTTCAAAGAACAAAAAGCACGGAACCGATGGACCAAGCATCAGCGTGAGGTCTTGTGTTGTCTCAAACGCTTTTTCTCGCTAAGCAAGAGCAAAATGGAGAGGATCTTCAACAAGATTTTTGAACAGGACCTTCTCAAGTGTGGATTTGTCAATGGGATCCCCTACGAAAGTCTAAATATTCAGTGGCGTGACATCCGCGATAAAGGTGACTTTGTTTGGGCTACAGTGCATATTATAACAAAATTTACGGAGAAATCTGGACAATGGGCTCCCATAGTGGAGGAAATCCGGCACGTGGCCAAAGAGTTGGATATCACTCTTCATGAGAAGACGTTCGACGATATTGACATCTCAAGGTTTGGATGTCGCCGCCCCGCAAGACAACGACCCGTCAGATGCGTTGAAGAACCCATTGCAGAAGAGCAGGAGCAAATTGCCAGTCTAGACGAAGATAACAGGACAGATGAACTTCTCACTGTTGACAGCGCGGAACAACCAGCTTCAGAAGAGGAAGGAGAAACTGAAAGTCCTGTTGAAGAAATGAAGACAGACAGTCTTTGCACTGCGGGAGGAAAAGTGTGCTTCTGGTGTTTTGATGAGGGGGTAGATTTCCAGTCCCCACAGAGAGAGGCAAGTCGTCGAAGATCGCGTTTAGAACAGATGTGCTGACACAATCTACCAGCACCACATAGAAGGCTTACTAGAGTCATCAACCAAACAGAGGACACCTTCATCAATTCGCATACCACAACTCCTCTACCGATGGCACAATGCAGACTCCAATGGAATCAATACACGAGCTTGGTTCGTGGCCGGTCTGTTTTCAGACAGCCCGAAATCTATCCCTCTTCCAATAGATTACAGCGATGATGAGTTTGATAGGATGCTGGAATGCCACCTGAGAATATTACCATTCTCCAGTCCTTTCATATCCACAACAGGAACCCCGCTAGCTCCAATCCACAGGGCATTGCGGAATAGAGAGGGGGCTGTTTTGACCCTCATTGACTCGTCGCAGATTCAAACAAAGGTCTATTCAGCTCAACAACTTATGTGGCAGAAGAATATCAAAATTCCTCGCTACAGAGGAACAGATGAGTTCCTCATATGGGGCGAGATACCAAGCCAAGCGATATTGTGTTCAATCAAGATCACCGATTTGGAACGTATCGCGGAGGATCATCCAGATATCAGAGCCCTCTTGAAACTGGACGTGATTGCATCCTTCAAGAGAATTAGAAAACGGCTCAGGAAGAAGCTTTCTCTCGGACATGGACGGCTTGACGGAGCCACTGGTTTTACGGTTGGAAAGTTGCTACGTTACATTGGTATACCGGACATGTATACAGATAATGTAGCCGAGAGGATTGCTTCCTCATGGAGGTTCAAAAAGAAACAGGGCAGTCTGGCGGAATACCTTGAGGGTGTTCGGGATGGTTACATATCATCTGACCCTGCAAGCTCTGTTCCGTCCGTTTCCAATACGCCCATCCGGAATATATCTGAATCTATCACATCAAAGTCAATTGGAGAGCGGAACAGGAACGGAAATGAAAGAGATACTGCAGGTGTTTACACCGAGGACGACAGTGATTCTGAGGAGGATGATGAAGACGATGATGAGGAAGACGAGGAGGAGAAAGGTGATGATAGTGATAGTTTCACTATCGTCGAGACTCCGTGCCCTCCTCCCCGTGCGAGAATCACGGAAACTCACTCACCGATGGCAGACCTCTGTCTTCCATCACCTACTCTTGAGCACCCACCGCCCGATGAGTCACCGGGACTCTTCGCACCTTTTAACACTACCAGTAGAACACGGTCGCCAGCAGACCCGCATGACCGTGCGAGCCGCCCTGCAAAAAGGACAAAGAAAGAGAACCCTTCGTCGGAGAGGCGAGGCATTCGCATCGAAGTATTCAACCCTGCGTCCCGTTCGTGGTTGCCGCTTGCAAACCAGACGGGGTTTATTGTTGCAAATACTCAACCTGGCCATAACATTAACAACAACAACAATATCATCACAATCATCGACGACGACAGTGACTGCAACGAAAACAAAGCAAAAAACAAAAATCATGACACCGATACGTTCATGTCTGAAGCACCAGATCTAGGAATTGATGTACAGAATCAGTCTGGTCATTATCTCGGGAGAGGGAGGGAGCCAGAATCAGAGGATCGATTCACCCGAGAACGGGCGCGCGTGGAGCATATTTTGAAACTGCATGGGATGTCTCGTTAGGGTTTATTATTCTGTGGAGACTACTGTAATGTACATGTTGATGAGGATAGCAGAGTCAATGTTCATAAAGCTGAAGAGGAATTATGCATGCATACTTCAGGACAGGGTATCCTTTAGGAGTGGATTTTCTTTTTCCTCGGATATGTTTTTGTTCTGTTTCTTTTTCAGGTGCGGTATGTTGGGATCAGGAATGAAAATGGGAACCTGACAGGGAGTTTTGAAGGGAGGGTTATTGTCTTTACATCTATCTTGATGAATCTCAGCATCTTTCTGTTTCACCGATGGTCATGCCAATTGTGTCATTTTATTCAGATTTCTTATTGTCTAAATGAGCTTCAGCTTTGTTTGAAATTCAAAGTTGATACAGTCCTATTAGTAATCTGATGGGTGTCACAACTTGACCATTGACTGCCAATTACAAAGATGATCATCAATTGTACTTCAAAATGGCTGGAGCAATCTTATTTCTGTTAGTTAATCCAACTAATTATGTTTGCAAGTACCGGAGCAATATCCATG
>ENA-UOWK01000181-UOWK01000181.1-bioreactor-metagenome-genome-assembly--contig:-NODE-181-length-72048-cov-24.914742_pt1 | contig 72048 bp, 48 predicted proteins | sample MGYA00238157_ERZ761612 | MGnify/ENA primary metagenome ERZ761612 (study PRJEB28901, sample SAMN06268035) | bioreactor metagenome | isolation source: Joint BioEnergy Institute, California, USA...
CTGCAATATTCAAGGTCATACTAGGGTCAGCTGCCCTAGTAAATAGGCAATTATTCTACATGTAAATAGCTTCAATTTAGGGGTGGTGTGGTGAGATAATTAGATATCTAATAATAATGGCGTTGGTGGGTGTTTCGCTCGGTGATCGATTACGTTATAGCCCTAGGGAGCTCAGTAGATCAGACCTGCAGGCAGCTACAACAGGCAGGGGAGGCTGCCAAACCTGGGGACAGGCCAATGCAGTCCAATTTGATGCTAAGAAGACTGAGGCAGTACTCTTTACTTGCAAGCAGTGACAAGAGCTTAGGGATCAGGTCCAACAGGCTAGGATTCTAGTTAGTGGGCACCAGGTCCCATTCAACCAGGAAGCCACCTGGTGGTTAGGTATATGGTTAGATACAGGACTTACCTTAAAGGTCCACTACCAAACATGTCTACAAAAGGCCTGTATGGCAGAAGCGCAAGTACAGTCTCTATGCCGGCAACAGGGACTACCTCTACGCTTGGTTTGGAGGATTCAAGTGGCAGCAGTACAGGCAGTGGCCCTATATGGGGCAGAGCTGTGGTGGTAGGGTCAAAAAGACTGGTTGGAAGGTATGCAACAGCTGGTCAACTGGCAGGCCCGGGCTATCACAGGCATGTTCCGAACCACCCCCATAGGGCCCCTAGTGCAAGAGGCAGGCCTAGAGCCAGCAGAGACCCTACTGGAGGCCCGGCAACTAGGGTACACCATCAGGCTGCTCAGCCTACCTAGAGATCACCTAGCAAAACAAATTCTCCCAATGACTCTCTGGGAGGGGGATCAGCACGCTCAGCCTGGCGAGCAGCCACTAAGGGATTGGGCATGGGCAGAAACTAGCAGTCAGAGCCCATGGTCACTAGGGCAGCACCTGGCACGGTGACTAGCAGGGACCCTGCCAGTTGACCCATCTGAGGGCTTTGAAGAAACATGTGGACACCTGCAGAACCATTCCCAGGCCAGATCAAGGTCTTGCCAATGAAAGAAGCAATCCAGGCAGCCCAGAGAGCCTGCCCAGGGCTCTCCCTATGGTCAGACAGCTCACAGTTAGAGAATGGGCATACAGGGGCAGGATTGCATGGCAGAACCCCCAGGGAGCCTGGAAAGCCCAGGAGATCCCTCTAGCATTGGGGAAGGAAGTATTTGATGCAGAACTCATGGGGGTCTGCCGAGCCTTAGAGCTGGCCATCAGAATTAGAGGCAGAGGCCCAGTCATGGTCCTACTAGACTCCAGTGCAGCCATAGGTAGACTCCAGCACCAGGAGATAGGTTCAGGCCAAGGCCTAGCACTGCAAGCCCATGTAGCAGCCAAGGCCCTAAAGGCACAAGGCTGAGAAACCACTATTCAATGGGTCCCTGGGCATTGCGGCATAGAGGGGAATGAAAAGGTAGACCAAGCGGCAAAAAGAGCAGCAGGCAAGCCCCTACAGAATGAGTCTGGGGAACTCTCCATGGCGTACACCCATAGAGCCTGTATGGAGGCAATCCAGGCTCACAAGCAGAGGTGGCTAGCAAAGATGTTGGGATGCAGAACTCAGGCAGCCCAAAGAACATATAGGGCTCAGCCAGGTTGGAAGCAAGACCCAGTAATAGCAGCAGCCCCTAAGAAGATTGCCAGCCGATACTACCAGCTCAAAACAGGCCATGCAGCCATAGGAATCTACCTACAAAAGATTCAGGCACAGGAAAGAGAGACATGCCAGGGATGTCAGGCCCCAAAAGAGTTAGTTCACCATCTCCTCTTTGAATGTAGGCAGTGGCAGAGGCAGCAAGAGACCTTATTATCAAGGTCTCACTAAGACTGGGATTGCCAGACCAACAATGGCAGAGGAGTATCCAGGAAGGCTACTTGGGAACCCCAAAGCCTCACAAGCCCTGCTACAGTTCCTAGCAGACACTGTCATAGGTTGCCCCCGGTGAGACCAGGCACGGGCAGTAGATAGGGCTCATAAGGATGATGAATGGGGGCTGGAGGTCCTGGAGGAGGCAGAACAAGAGGGAGAGGGATAACAGGGGAGGGTGGTCTGCAGCAGGCAGGTAACACCCATACAGTGATAACACCAAGGAGGGCATACTTAATGCCCAAAGGCCCTGCACAGTAAGGTGGTTTGGGGCGAGGAAAAGGTCTAGAATGGTCAAAGATGAGTTTAGAAACTAGATAGGGGCTGTGGCCCATGATTCGGGGTCTGTCATAGCCGAAAGGCTCGGTGTGGACGTTAAACTTGATTAATAATAATAATAATAATAATCCAGATCCGGCATATTTTCTATTCCATGGAATATCGCTGGTCCTTTTTTTCCCTTTGGGATACTTTCCAACATTGCAGCCTTTGCAAGCATTTCAAATGCGAAGCTTACGCATTAATATATGAAGATGAGTGCATGCATATCTGCACTTTCAGGGCCTCTCCTGCTTTCCTCTCGGACAGTGGCAGAAGATAACTACTTCTCAGGCTGAACTTTTACAAATCAACACCCTCCAGCTGGCAAATGAAACACTCCCAAATGAAAGAAAGAAATCGGTGTTTGTGGAGACATGCACACGCGATTCATTCAACAACTTACCACCTAGAGATGTCTTCTGCTGCATAAAGGGCAAAGGAGCTAAAGATCAGAACTCTCAAGTATACGTACAGCATGTGCCCACCTTTAAGCTTTGCTCTATAAATGGTGCCAATGTTTCAGCTCCCAGGGCTGGAAAGTCAAGCAGGTCTGTCAGAGACAGGTCTTTTATCGTGGGCCTAGTCTCCAAGGGCCCCTCCAGAATCTGAGCATGGTTGACTCTTGAAGGTTCTAGGAAATTTAACTTGCTTTGGAAATTTAACTTGCTTTCTCGCGCGCAATCAATGAGATGCAAACAAGCTGAGAAGCCAAGTACATCAGAACGAACACGCGAGGCTTCTTTATCTTGCCTACTCTACTGCGCATGTACACTGTTAGATCAAAATTTTTTGGAAATTAAATGCCTCTTCCTCACTCGGCAATTTAGAGAATTCCACCGATTTTCATTCGTTCATGCCTACATTGCTGTGGACCAATATTTGGTAAAGCACTGACGTTATTGCCATCGCTGATTCAGAGAGGAGTGTATATGAACAAGGAGAACATAAAGAGAAAAATAACTTCATCCTGCTCTAGACATAACCCTATTCGCACGAAATCACCCTTCTGGTTATCCAGGCTGCATGTCTCCCTTTATATATATAGACCTGGACTCACATATATCCCTGGCTGCTAGCCTGCTATGCCAACATCATCAAAACTGGCACAGAAACAGGCACCCTCCAGCAAAACCTAAAAAAAGTAAGAGCACGATAGACATACTAATACTATTATCCAACGTCGATATTGCTTGACCCTGCTTCTCCTCCTCCACTGAGCCGAGTTACAAGCCCTCACTTCAAGCAGGTGTATTTAGTTCTATCCCAGGTGCACTTCGCTCAGACTTACCTCCTTTCCTACTCATTCACTGTCTCTTCAATCTGCAGAAAAAATGTATGTGTATACCTATATTATTAATCTTGATACATCTAATACGCTACCTGGGTGTGATAATATCATCTCCAGGAAACGGAGGATAATAACTGCGACACTCCCCATTCATCAAGAGAGAGAGAGAGAGAAAGGCCCCGTTAGCCAACCTAGCCCTTTTTGTTTCTTAATATCCATCCACGAACCAACTTGAATGTGCTCATCTCAGATAGATACCAACATCACACCTAAGCCGCAAGCTTAATTAATTAATTAATTAATTATAGATAACCATACAGACAAAGAAACCATTCGGACCTATAGAAGAGGGAACAGAAAGAAACATGAACGCATGCATGCATTTATGCATGTATCTTCCTAGTCCTGCTGCTATCATGCTATCTCTCTATCTCTAGCCTCAGAAGGGGAAAGAGAAGTACGTGTACATGTACAGGACAGTGCGATTAATTAGGTTACAGTACAGTGCACCATCTTCCGGGGAAAAAAAGATATTGGTATATATCCGCATTCATTCGAATGCAAATTTTATTCCGATGTCGCTTCTTCTTAATCTAACGATATTTAATTTGACATTTGCAGCTCTGGAATTGAAAATGGGTAAATAAACAACGTCGATGTCAAGAAAAAAACATCGATATCAGTACAAAAAAGGAGAAAAAAGATGGAGGAGGAAGGGGGGGGGGAGATAAACAGTATTGGAGAGATGGACATACATACAGTACGAGGGGGAGCAAAAGACCTTTGATTATAAAATTATATATACATATTCTAGAGAGAGAGAGCTCTGCATATGGGCGGACGGAAGCAGAGCAAGCAGAATATTGAACATACACACATATCTGAGATCTGACGCGAGATAGATGTGGCATTATTAGGCCACCGACCATGGTGTAGCAGGGTTCTTAACATGTATCAACTTCCCACCAAACCTGCTAACAGATGTGTATATGATCTGGAACATATTTAGAAAAGAAAAGTACACGAAACAATTTTATTCATTCGCCTAACTCTAAACAGACAGCCGCCCAAGTCCTATTTGATTTCCGCCATAGAAGACCCTCTACCTGGTTCTAGTTTCATTAATGCAGAGGAAAATAAATGAAAATAATAATAATAATAAAAGCCGATGATCGCAAAGCATGGACCATGAAGCAATAAAAATCATAAACACCAGACACCGACCGAGAGGTTTTAGAGAAAGAAAGAATCGAGCACATAAAACTTATGCGCCGTTCCTGGGCAGATGGAAAAAACGGACCAGAGACAGCCGCCTCGATAATCGACAAGCACCCAAAGTCAAGCAGGAACATGAAATTATGATCCTGTGGTCAACTCAGGTATATCCCAAGGATCCAGGGCTTAGGATACCTCTGATCACATAATATGTACATCCGACGGCAACGAGATGATAGCCTCGTCGTCTATTCCGAAGAAGTAGTTGGCCGGTGGAGCGTAATAGGAGACACGGGCGTTGCGGTACATGGGGCATGTGTGACGATGACTTCATACAAGGAGTGTGGTGGAGAGGAACCACATGGAATTGCAGAAGTAGCTATGTGCAAAAACCCCAGGTGGACCTCTCCTGCCAAATGTACATAACGCATGCATCTATGGCGCGATTACCATGTCTCCTGCGTTGATCGTTAGCGAGACTGCCTCAAGCTTCAAACCAGGGGATAATCAACATACAGCAATGTACTGTCCAGCCTCCTTCTTGCGCTTCCAGAATTCCTCTGCTTCTTCCCGGTTGAGGTTGCCCTTGGCCATAGCCACGTCAATCAACGCAGCCTCAACACCCTCGCCCATGCCTTTGCTACTCCCGCAGACAAAGATGCGCCCGTCGAGTGCATTGATCACGAACCAGACAAGGTCAGCCTGGTGGCGAACCTCTTCCTGGACATATCTACTCTCACCACGGCGGCTCTGAACCACCTTTTTCACTTTGTCTTCATGCACGCCCCACTCACCATGGTAGATCTCATCGAGAAGCGAGTCCCGGATGCCCTGGATCACCCAGACCTTGTTGGCGCAGGTGGCGGTCTTCAGACGTCTCTGAACAAAGCCACGGAATGGCGCAATTCCAACACCAGCACCGATTAAGAGCATAGGACCGTCCGTCGCGAACTCCCTCGCAAGGGGGTTCGCCATCAAGCCCCGGAACATGGGGACGTGAAGGTCGAGAGTACGCGGGTCAATGCCCTCCCTCTCAGCCTCTATGACCTTGTGAGCAAGGCGTTGAAGGAAACCCGACCCAACGCCGGTTCTCTTCCCACGCTTCCAGTCGTGAGTTTCGTGCACTGTAACAGCGATCTCGATGAGACGCCGGCATTCGTTACCTCTGACGGTATAGGAAATCTGAGGGTCTTGAGAGAGGGAGTAGAAGCGAGGCATCAAAGTGTTCAACACGGAGAGGAGGTGGTCAAGAGGCGGCTGTGAAGATGGGAAGGCGTGCAGCAGCTGCGACAATGTGATGTGTGAGCTCGTGCGGAGGTCACAGAAGGCGCCTTGGCCCTGAGCAGAACAAAGGAACATCAGTATCTTCTTCTCGTTGGGCTCCGTTGCATGTTCCGCTAGCAGCCGGAGAAGGGGCTTCGTGGGAGGGTAGCTCTGAATGTCAGAGCACCAGGTCAGGAGCTCTCTTCGTGTAGTAATGAGCTCTCTTGGTTTGTCCTCTCCCCAAATGGTGGGCCAGCGTCCCTTGGTCGTATGCAAAGTCACTTTTTTGTCTCGGATGGATCTCGGAATACCGAGACAGTCGAAGACATCATCGACCTCCTCATCTTTGTTCTTTGGACAGACTCCAATCGCGCCTCCCACGACGAAATCAACGTTTCCACCTTCTACGGGGTAATCCGTTACGTCGATATCGAAGTGGTAAGTGCGCTTCTCCGCTCCAGGCTTGGTCAATTCTCGTGCGTGGTGAAGTGGCGCACGGAAGACTTCATAAGGGGCATGAGGTTGGACAAATTTGGGAGGGTGGTCTGGCGGTCCCAGCTTCACATCTACCGCGCTGGGTGGCACGGGAGAAAAGGACACGGTCTTCTCCGGAAGTGGAACGATGTTGGTAAGTTCACTGTCGAGATAAAGATTGTCCAGGTTCAACTTGAGGCTTTCAAACGCCTTGTTCTTAGGCGGCTGGACCGGATGTGCCCCCGAGCTCGATGCGGTATCCTTCAGGGGCTGACTCATGCAACATCCACCTCCACAGCACACCTTCTCGACCAGCTGTGTGCCTCCACTTCCCAGGATCCTCTGCACATCTTCCGAATTTTGAGAGATTAGAACGGTAGAAGCCCGACGTCGACGCTCGCCATCCGTTCTGGATGGCGACTTCTGCTGGTTGAGCTCCTCCAGCGCATCGTCTGACTGTGGCTCCGTGGCTGGCGTTGATGGAGTTTCCGCTTCACTTTCAGAGAGGCCAGCCGTCGAGTGGGATGACTGCGAGTCCGGGGAGTCATTAAAACGGGCGTCTGGCACTGTCAAATGCGAAACTCCCCGTTGGTCCTCCTGGTTTCCAATGTGTGAGGTAGAAAACGCTGGGAAATGCGGACGGTCCCTGTCATTCGCGCGCGCTGCCGACGACGTCATCGCGGCTGATGGCGCCGACGGGGTAACAACAGCGTGGACTGGATGCAAAGTAAAGGTTAGCAATGAATGCGGTATGGGGTTGACTGATGCAACCCGTGGTAGACACTTGCGCAATGTGGCACCACCTGCACCGCATATGGGGCTCCGGGGTATGGTGTGGTGAACTTGCATTTTTGCGGGGCGCACTGTGAGGGAGGAGCAGAGAGACATACCCATTGGGCTTCCCAAAGACCTGCCACCCTGCCAAAAAGCAGTTAAAGGTCTGAAGAGAGGAACGGAGGAGAATGAGAGACGTGGGGAGAGAAGGCGAGGTGTTGGGGCAAAGAGGGCGACTGAGTGACGGCGCGAAGACACAATCGATATAGATCCCAAAGCCAGAGGGGCAAGGAGGGTGATTTTAAACCAGGAGTGTGGGGATTGCAGCCCTGGTAGTCATCTGGGAAGGAGCAGGCTGAAGACAGGGAGAAAGAATAGGAGTTGAGGACGAGCAACAGAAATGGCGAGAGAAGAGATGTGGGATGAGGATGGAGCTGTGAATCCGAACGCACGGGGAACTGCAGGATGGGGCAAAACGCGGCCGGAAGGGTCCTTGCCGGTGGAGCGGTACAGGACCGGTAACGGAAATTCTGCTCACGGTCACGTAACGTCCGATCGCGGCACGACAGGACAGGTAAGGCAAGGCGTCGCGAGCAGCACACCGGCACACTGATGACTGTAAACGGCATGCAACGGTTCTCAGCCTGGTTCCCCAAAGTGGGAGGTCAAAGAAAACAGCAGAGAGCCACATCACTGATATCGAGTCTAAATTTGGATGAGAGGGACGCTTCAGAGGTAGTGGTTCATGCCAGAGGCCAGCTATCAAGAACCCATGGTAACCAGCCGTTGGGAGTTCTTCCCTCTTCTTCACCTGATGGATGATGGATTACATCATTACACAGCCCTACATGGAATGCAGATACCAGAGATTACTCTTCCCCACGTCTCGATCAGTTGAGTTTGTTGACCTGCAGATTATTTGCCCGATGTAAGTAAGCGTCAAGCGGCTGCCCCCGGTCTCATCTCTTGCTTTAGCTAACTGGTAATTGGTTCAAAATGGGGGTGAAGTTGGCGGTTTCTTTGCTCAAACAGGCATATCTGCCCATGGGCCATGGGGCAAGGCCACGCTGGATGCCTTGGATATGCCTAGTAGCTGCTGCCACTACTTGCATTGCATCATTCTTTGCCAGCGCAGCTCTGCGGGCAAAACTTCCCAGGGTATCTGGTTAGACCGGATAGATGCCCGACGAGCAGGGCAGAGATTCTCAACTCCGATAATACCAATAATTTGAGTCCATTTCGGCCGCCTCGAACTTCGAAGAGACATTATCGACCGCGCTATTGGGAATCATACGACTCCCCCCGGGCTGTTGTTCCGTCGGTCAGGTGGCGGTAATGTCACGCGTAATACCGTGACGGACGCACAAGACCACAGCGCCGGAAACGCCCAATCCGCTGCCACGCGCCAGCGCAACCCCAAAGAAAGAAAATCTAATCAGATCCCGATCGCCTCGCGTTTCTCCCGCATCCTGCAAACAACGGGGTGTGGGATGACACCGGCTCTGCGCCTGCGGCCTTCCCTGCTCGGCCAACGCGTTTCTCCTCGGACACGCCGCTGACTTTTGTACAAGTCGACACCTGCGAGGGTCCGCCGAGTTCCAGAAGTTCCCCATTGCGGGCCACATAACATCACGTGACTAGACAAATAGGGATGGAACATCTGTCCGGAAACGCACGTCGCACATACGCGGATCAGATAAGGAAAACACGGCGGAACGGGCACCTCGACGGCGTCAAACGGAACTCCCAACTGCCGGGTGGAAACACCTCGCGGCTCGAGCACCGCTGAGAGAGACTGCACCAGGTGTCTCTCTGTACAGCGCACAAAGCTCCCCGTGCTCCTTGCCGCAGTCAGATCCTGGTCAAATAGTGTCCTCCGCCTTGCACACGGGATGCATCGATGTGCACGGCACCTGCCATTCCGGCCTCCGGTGCTCCGGCATCTTCGGGGTGTGGGGCCCGCCGATGTCGGCTATGTGATTATCTGATCAGATTAGACGCTCGCGCCCAGCCAAGCGGCGCGCTCTCTCCATTCTCCACGCCAGGGTCTTGCGTTACGCAGGACGGAAGGCGCCCCTGAGCCTCACTTATCAAGTCCTTGGGGCGCGCGGCGTATACAAGTTTAAGAGAGTTTGCTGACAGACTGACAGCGGGATCAAGAACATTACAATGTTTCTCCGGATCGTTGTTTGTCGCCAGGTAGTAGGATGAGACGTTCGTCCTCAGAAGACAGGGACCGGAACTCGCGGCTGGGCATATTTGCATACGGAATAGACACAGACACGTTGTCCTCTCATTGACTAGGGGCATGGAGCCTTGAGGGAAGAAGGGTGTCAAGCCAAGGTTCGATGGACAGAAACCGGCCATTCTACGGAAGAACTCCGCGCACGACAAAGGCCTCGCTCTAAACAAAGTTATCTGATCGTGCTATACCGTTACAGGAACAGACCAACAGGCCTCGCCTCGACGATCAGTTGACAGGAGTGTCTCGCTAACCAACTGGAGCTCGACAGTTGGCCGTTTCCGTCTCACTTGTGTATCCCTGTTCTCTGACTAGCCAAATTTCGGTCTTCGTTTACGTTCGCACTACCTGTTTTCCTCCAGTCTCTGACCTTTTGTGTCTTTCCACCTGCTTCCTTGCCCCTGAGACTCGATACTGGATTGTGAAGACACTGTCTCAGCCCGCTCTATGACCCAGCTCTTCATATGTCTTCAGACTTTGGAAACTCGTCCCGGAGCTCTGTCTCCTCTACAATCAGGTGATAAGGATCACTCGTGTCTTACCACTTCATCTTTAGGAGGTGCACTGCGCGCACTGCGATTGTCTTGTTAACTCCTTGGGATAATCCCTCTACCATTGAGCCTCATTAACTTTCAGCATGAAGGACAGGAATCGGCCAGTCTCTACCTAACTACAGCGAGTTCTCCTAACGCAGAACGCCAAAGTCATCCTCTTACGCTGCTAAAGTACTGCTGTACGTGGCGCTCTCGTTCTATCAAGACGATTACGATCGCATTTCTGCACTGCAAAACTCGGACACAATCCGCCAATACTGAACAGAATCGACAATTCGAGTACCAACAGGTGACTAACACCTTTCTTCCCGAGGTATCCGGCCGTCGAAGTCAGTCATACAATAGAGTTGCTCTCGATTCACCGGATATCCACTTCTGTGGGGTTCCCTGCCACCAGACCGTTGGACGACAGAAAAACAACGAACATGTGGATCCAAGATATACAACGTACGTTGACATGTCTTATCTGGCAGCGCAGCCTAGTTCGCCAACAGAGCATACATACATGCATTCCATACCTAGAGATAGATAGGGCCACGTCATTGCTAGCTCTCCCATTACATCGGAGAAAGTCAATGGCAAATATCCAGACGGGTTTCGCAGAGATCCATCCCAACTCTGAACCCTCAGGGCGATATATCTGACCTGCTTTCCTTCTGTTTAGACAGACAGTGGTAGAGTCGTGGACTCCCTCCGGAAATGTGATGAGAGAAAACCAATGTGTTGGACCTCACGGCCTTGACTCATCTTGTAGCCCATGGATCTAGATTATCTAAGATACCTGAGTAGATACATCCCTCAAGGCCATTGACAGTCCAACTACCCATACTCACACCCTCATTACGTACAGTATCTACCTAATCTACGTATGCACTTTACAGTTCAGTACATCGCCAGCACGGAGGCTGCGATCAACAGCTGACACAAGAAGGCAGACAGGTGTATATGTAGGTTAGGTAGGAAACACCTGTGATGAGTCATGTCATGGCATCTATATCTCATGACAAAACTAACTATAATTAGGTAATGAATAATCACTATCTCACACAGAGAAATGCACACTTCTTTTTCTCTTCTCTTTTCTTCTAGAAGTTTTGTAAAAGTCACCAATCACGCTGTGTTCACGCATTGTGTGGAGTGTAGTGTGGGTGTCCACATCTAGGGCTAGGGCAAATATTCAAGAATAGCGTTGATGTCGAAGCTAGTACTTGTTTCTATTCTATAGTAGTAATACAAACAGCAACAGAAACAGCTGCAAGGGTTAAGAGCCAAGCAGGTAGACACACAGGCACAAAAGAGACAAGCTGTAGTTAGATAAAAAAAATAAAATAAGGTCTGTCACTTTGTTTTCTTATTTCCTTCTTTCTATGTCCCCCCTTTTTTTTCCTGCTGTTTATGCATCGCACTCTTCCTCCTAGTCGTAAGAAATCAAAGGAGAGAGTATATGAGAGAGAGAGCTCAGTAGAAATGCAACTGCTCTTTTCTTCTTCTGCCCGTTCTGCTCTTCTCTCCTCTCTCTTGACAAACAGAAAGAGGTAGAGACGGAGACAGGGGGACTTCAAACAGGAAAGCTGATTTGCTGATATAGGTAGAGATACATGTATATGTGTGGTGCCATGCAATGCATTACATCATGTCTTTGCCACTGGAGTCAAGAAAGGCTATTAACGCTAAGGTTGCATTATGCTAATACGCCTATTCCTTCTCACCGGTTTGAGTATATCTTAGAAGTCGTAGTTTCAGAGATAACAAATCCTCCACCCTTCCTGTCTCTGTTTCCTTTCACCACCCGGGTACCCATTTAGATATCAAAACATCTGTGCAGGTAATGGACGTAAGCAGTAAATGAATGGAAGTTAACTAGATATGTACTACTCTGGATTAAAAATTTCACTTTTTCCACTACTCACGTCTTTTCTGTTGTAAAAGAAACCAAGAGGTGGTTCAATAGGTTTAGACTGGAGGGTGGAAGGAATTGGCTCAAGTAATTATATGGGTGCCGTACCAGGGGGAGCAAATTGAGAAAATTTGAGTTCTCCGAGACAGGATATGGACGGTACTAGCCAATGAGTTTATAATCTCCAGTTATAGGTCTATAGCAAGTTATTCAGACTCATAGATGCATGCACGTCCCGTTTTGCTTTTCTCTCATTCCCAATATTCTTTTCATCAAAAACACAGCGAGCAGCCAGATGAACAGACAAACGGATAACCAACCTAAATGCGCCTGAACTCAAGTATCAGCTTACGACTTTTAGGTGGCGCAATATATGCATCCTCCTGTTCGATCCCTTCATCGTCCACAATCACAGTCGTATAATTGGTATAGATTGCAGCAATGACTAGTTTTATTTCTGAGGGGTACTTGGTCAGCAGATGACTACCTTTGCTTTCCAAGGGCTTCTTGGTTGGACGACATACCTTGCAGTGCAAAGTTGCTCCCCAAGCACATCCTCCTACCGCTCCCAAAGGCCCAGAGCAGCCGCCGCATGTCTTCAGCCTTCCCGCTCTCTACCTCCATCCAGCGCTCCGGGATCCATGCCAGTGGCTCGAGGTATATGTCTGGGTTCCGATGTAATGTGTAAGCGGAGGAGCTGACCTTGACGCCTCCTGGTATGTTCTCGTAGCCCTCGATTATCGTTGGTGTGGAAGAGAAAGGGGTCACTCTTGGTTGTAGCCCGGGCACTGCGGCGTGCAGACGGAGCGTCTCAAGCAGGACGGCATTCAGAAGTGGGAGAGAATCGATGGCGTGTGCGGGGGGAAGACGGCTCAGATCACCTTCAATCGAATCGAGTGGTGTTGGGTATTTGAGCGGTGGAGAAAGGGTAAGCAGCTCTTGACGCAGTCGTGCCTGGAGCTCCGGACGCTGCGACATCTCCCACATCAGATAGGTGAAGGTGATTCCGGTCGTCTCGTGTCCTGCGACGAGATGATCGAGCATCTCGGACGCGATGACCAGGTGCTCTGGACCCGAGAGAGATTCATGAGGGGTCTTCTCGAGACATTGGGAGAGCTGTCTGTAGACAACTGGGTTCGTGACAAACTTGTCACTATCAACTCGATCACGCTTCTCCGCTCGGGCTCGCTCCCATGCTGCGGTCTTCTCGCACAGCAAGAGGCACCATCTCTCAATCTCCCCCGATGCTCTTTCCCTGGGATGTTGATTCTTGAATGTCTCATAGCAAGCCAGCCAACGGTCCCGATAACCGACATCACGAATGAAATCCGTTCCAATGGCCATGCCAAACAGATAGGCAGACATGAAATCCATCCCTACCGCCTGCATCAACGGGAGCACGTTCATAGGTTTCCCAGTCAGAGCCAATCCCTCGAGCAAGGGCAGTAACCTGTCCAGGACAATAGCGGAAGAGATGATCTGCAGATCCGGCGAGTTCTGCAGGTATGACTTGGAGTAGACGTTCGACAGCATGCGCTTCCGCGCCGAGTGCGGTTTGTACGCCAGCATGCTGACCAGGTTCTCGGTGCCGTAGTTCAGGAAGACGCCGTGGTACCACGGGTGTTTTTCAAATCCACCCGTATAGATCGTCCTCAGTCCTCCGGCAGAGTTGACGCTGAGCTCGTTCGGGCCCAGCCGGACGACTGGACCATGCTTCTGATGGAGGGAATAGATCGTGCGGACCTCCACGCCCTCGCGTCTCTTCCACCAGATCCATATCGGCAGGATAGGGGAGGTGAAATGGGCGTTTGGGATCTTCGACAGGGGTGATATGAAGGATGGGAAGATGACGAATTTGTAGAATAGCACAACGAGCAGAGCGATTACCGCGAGGGCGGTTACGGAGGCCATTGTGCAACTGAATAAGAGCTCCAGGAGAACTGGGAGGCTTTGCAGAATGCAATGATCCCCCTACCATGGGCATGGCCATGGCTGGTTTCGACGTCAGGACTCGCACCTTTTGAATTCTGATGGATGCGATATTATACATGCTGTGTGAGAACAAAGCGGTGAGTACGTATCCGCTGCATTTCGAGTCGCACAGGCTCTTACGGCGCAGTGGTGAAGAAGAAAGACCGTCCAACGTTCAGACTTATCACAGTATAAGACGTCAGTGGACGCATCGACGCCATCCTAGACGTGGCGGCCATGTTAGGATCTATCTGCTTTGTCTCGACCCAACGGCGAGCTCTCCGCGGTCCTTTTGCTCCCCAATATCGAATCGTCCACGGTACTGTACTATCGGTATAGATGATCTGCTTGCGACTCGGCATGGCCCTCATCCTTAGCTTTTCTTAATCAGGTAGATACGAGGAGTCGGTCTGCGCTGAAGAACTAGGCGAAGTGCATACGCAAGGCAGACACACTCGAAAGAGGAGTACCAAGTCTCTGCATGCTTGGTCTACGGAGGTACATCCTTGTTCGGTAAAATCATGCTGGATTCAATTGCAGGCTCACCTGCAGGCAATATTGTGAGATACTGTACTTGTATGCCTTATTATTGTGGCCTACGTCAGAAACCCAACTAACAATATGCCCAGGCCAGCATCGTTGGATGCAACTTCGACCCACACTTAATATTACTGCGTAGACTTCTCAAGCGCAATATGATACTTCCTCCAGAACTTGACATAAACTTAGGACTTGGCGCACTTCACCAAGATGCATCTCTGGTTTAAACAGGGACAACTACTTAGCCTTTTTTTTAAGCAAAGATTTGACTAAGGTATCACTGAGCCCTTTACCTACGACAGACAGCCTGTGTTATTTGAATTTAGATAACATTCAGCCACGTGTCTGGCTGCAGGATCTTTAGTCTGTATTCTAATCAATCCGTGACTCGCTTATAGGGTATATGAGGCACCATTATGGCGTATCAGAGGGGTGCTATCGCGGCTCATCTGCAGGCACCCTCACCGTCCAGCACCCCAGAACCAGCGAGCACAGACACAGCCCCAATCATGGGCCATTTTCTGGACGCCACTGGCGCTGCTCACAAATACTCAGCCAAGATCGTCACAACGGAGTCGGTCCGGGTATTATACACTGTGAGTCTGAAGAGACTTCTGCACATTCTGAGGTCCACAGATATAGTCTTAGCTTCGAAAACTCCAAAGTCACATAACATACATGTCCAGGCCCTGCAAACTTTACGCTCTGAAAAGGCCTGGCAGCAGGATCTCAGACTCTTGGTCTCGGGTGCGTGATTATTATTATTATTGTGCGAGGGACGTTGAGGTCTGTTCTTTTCTCTCCTTGTAGGAAAGTGTGCCATCCACGTCTATGGCTGATTTTCAATGTATGTACGAGGCAATTCTTAATAGAGGTATTGAAGCAGTAGGTAGAAGGTACTTCATGTACACCTATGTAACACGTATATATATCCTGTACTGGAAGTAGATTAAGTAACAAGTACATACATAAGTACAGTACATTAGTATCTGATCTGATCTGATCTGGCGTGACGTGATGTGATGCAATTTTGAGTGACTGATCCAATCTCCACTATGCATTTCATGATTCATTTCATTGATATGGGTGATACTCTGCGATGTTTTCTAAAGTTTTGTATATCCATTATGCAACTTTCAATGTAGATCTCTAGTTTATAAATAAAGGAATTCAAAAATACATACATAGCACAGCACAGCATACCATATACTCCTTTGTCGTCATCTTTTTTCAAGGAAGGTCTATATACAATGCATGCATAGCATCTTTCATTACATGACTAGATTCAAACTCGACAGTGACCAGTCAGAAACCGACAGAAAGGAGTTTCGGCGGCTTCTAACTAACGAACGGCTTTCGGTGAAATCTATTTCTGGATCGCAACGCAGGGGCAAAGACTCACTGAAACTCTCTCTTCACCAACGCTACAGGCGGTATGAAGTTGTGTCGTCCCTTGACCCAGTAATACCCCGTCGCGAAGAGGATCATCCCCCCGTACATGGCAATACTCCAGTTCATGTTCTCCCTGTTGACAGGGGTCTTTGGCGGGAAGAAGGCGAAAATGAATATGGGGATTAGGAAGGCAATCGCGGCCATGTTTATCGCCATGCCGAAGCGGCCTAGTGACCAGCGACGCGGGGGTAAGGGTTGGCCGCGGAGCCGCTTCAGCAGGACGCAGCCGATGGAGATGAGGTAGGATGAGATCAGGGAGGTGATGGTGAGGGAGATGATGGCGCTGAGGGCCTCGGTGGAGCCGATGTTGATCAGGGAGAGGAGGATCGTAACGACGAGGGAGACCAGGACTGCGTTTAGGGGGATGTTCCATCCGGGAGTGACCTGCATCGTCGACATCAGCGCACCGTTCAGCGAAAAGAAAGGGCTTAAAGAAGTTGTATCTTACATATTGCAAAACAGAGGAAAAGGGAACACCCTGGTCACGGGCAAAGGACCATAGCTGTCTAGATGCAGTCGCGACTTCGGTGATCGAACTGGCGGTCAGAGTCACAACCAAAATGGCAGTCATAATGTCCGTTGCAACGTAGCTTTGGGTGGTATTGTAGAATATCTGGATAAAAGGGAATCCTGTTGCGCTACTAAGGATGCTGTTGACGTCGCCCAAGGTGAAACAGAGCGTGACGAGCATCACGAACCCAAGGACCCCATTGACACCCACGGCAGCCATGATCGCATTTGGCAGCGTTTCAGAGGCATCTTTGATCTCTTCCGCTTGAAGTTTGTCAGCGTCAAGGGCTGTATTAATAGGGTATTTATATTTAACCCTATATTATGAAGACTTACACATATGCACTGAGCAATCAAACCCGATCATGGAGGTAATTGTGGTAGACAGACCGACCATGGTAGCAGTTCCATCACTGTTCCAGCCGCCACCATTATTGAATTCGGTGAACACCGCCTTTGCGCTGTTCCGGGGAGCCAGAACCCAGAGCGGAATGATGATAGCGAAGAGACCCACGACATGGATTATCAAAATCAACCCTTCCACCATGGGCAGCTTCTTCGCGAGGAACGTGTTGAAGAGAATCGCAAACGTGGTAATGGCAATGACTAGCATGGTACCGTGCCACCGTTGGAAGACATAGGTGGGTTCATTGAGGACTATGAGGCCCTGGATTATGGTACCTGCGAGAAAGGAGATTGCTACAATGGCGCACTGCCATCCGGTGGCGCAAAGCCAGCCTTTTGTGACAATGACTGATTAGCTGACGTTGACCCGGGAAAGGATTAGATACTCGTAGGTCCTACCTGTGATATAGCTGAGATATTTCTGGCCGCTGCGAGGCGCGAATTCAGACACCCAGTGATATTGCCCTCCGGATGTAGGTGCCCTAACGATGTTAAGTAAAGGTCCATAGGATCGTTCATGCGATTCAGAAGAGACCTACATTGAAGCCATCTCGGCCACGCTCGCAAACACCAAGGCGAATCCAATGGAAACAATAATGAAGCCCCATATCAAGCCAGCTGTGCCCCCATCGGTCAATCCTCCTGACAATAGTCTATATGTATGTTAGCGCCTTAACGAGGTGGCTTCAAATTCTTAGTAGACGAACGTCAAAATAACCTCCCATGTCGAGATGAGTGTGCACCCAAAACCTAGAATTGATATAAAACGGAAATTTCGCTGTGCCGCCGTCAGCTCAATTCAACCTAAATCGAGAGGGCTGACATTTCGGTATCGTACCCGCAGGACCTGTTCCCTTCCCAGAGCACTCATGTCCCGTTGATCGGCGAGTGTACCCATATACTTGGGCGCAACACGCCCCTTGTGAACATATTCGACATCCTCCGCCGCGGAGGACTGTACCTGGCCCCCGTCCTTGGTATGCCCAAGTGCAATGTTTTCAGATGGCATTGTGAAAGTGGTTTTCTCAGCGGAATGGCAGAGGGTTTGATCCTGGGAGATCACATAGGTTAAGTTGAACAAAAAGAGGTACTTGTATCACACCGGGGTTACATCGAGAAAAGCAGCCTGACAAATAGGGGAAGAATGGTGCACAGCTACGAAGACAGCTAAGCATGCACTTCACGACACATACTCTCGGGGTCTAGGCAGGTAGACGACTGGCAAATTGACATCGCACATGGTGACATTCCTTCGGCCTGGATCAGGTCGCCTATATCTGGCCCTATTATCCATAATCCATGATACCACGAGGCGCGGCCCTGTCCACTTTAGTGTCTGAACAAGCTTTGAAACTGCCGGCGTCTCTGCCCAGGGAAAAATAAGCTAAATGGCCTATGCCGTGACGTGGAAGCCAATAGTACTCTGAAGGTATACTTCCGACTTTTTCTTTATGTCTCCGATGGCACCGGTGTCGCGACGACTTCGTTGACCCTCTCCCTTGCTGCTACCTGCATTAGTTGACTTTCTTAATTCCTGTCATCGGTACAGATACCTGATTCTATCCTCAGCCCGTCCAGTGATCCTATATCAATTAACGTGCATCTGTGTTTCGAAGCCCATGCCACTGGTTTCTTTCCCAACTTGCACGTTGTCATGTGTGACAGAACGGCCTCAACCACACCTCCGAGGGGTTACACTGGGCCATTTTGGAACCAACAATACTCCGTAGTGACATGATTCTGCGGCTACCCGTGCCATCGGAGGGACCCCACAGACGAAAACAGAACAAAGACCGCCGTACTGTGTAATATTACGGACTTCTTTGGGCTGGCGCAGCAGGACTTCGCCGTCTGATATTGCCGACTTCGAAGAAGCCGAGAGTTTTGGTTGGGTTAAAGCCGACACTGCAGAAAAAGCGCGCTGTCTGGATTTCGATCTGAGCTGCGATAAGGGCCGGGGGCGTCATTGGCGCTGCCCAACGCCAGTTTGTCGCTGAGAAGGCCGCATTGAGGGGCCTTGATCCTGGTTTTCTCTAGGTTGGGACCGTTGGTGATCCCCCGAAGCCAAGCCTTGGCCTGATGTACTGTGAACTCCTGAGGATTGAGAGTGTCTCGAGCATTGCTGGCTTGCTCCTAAGCTAGTTTGCCGCCATTGTGATGAGCAGACCGCACGAGCAGACCTGTCTCGTGTGCATGTGCAGAATCTCAGGCGAGTTTTGAGGAGGGTCTCGAGGTTCGTCATTATCATATTGATCGGTACCTGGATATCACATTGCTTGCTGTAGTATTTCTTGTCTTTGGGCCAAATCTGAACAGCCGGTGTGCGTTCCCAGGTTTGCAAGTCTGATGGCTCCTGTTCCTGGTTGGTAATTTCGGATGGAACAGACTCGCATTTGTGTTTGATCCCTTTAGCATCTAGTTCTGCTTCCATTGTGAACATCCCGTCTCAATGCCCACACTCTAATGATGGTCGTTCACTCGGCCGCCGAGAAGCGTTCTGCCTGAGTGACCATGTACTCCGCACATCGGGAGTGGGTAGAACCCGTGTAGGCGCCTGTCAGGGATTAACATGTTCTGCGTGGTACTTCTGCAGGGCCTGATCGATCGAAGAACGTTTTGCGGAGGTGGAAGATTATTAAAAGAACAAAAACTTCCGAGATCACTCTCCCCATGCGGCTTTGCGCTCTTCACGCAGACTGCTCACTATGCCCGGTCCCTTTGTTCCTCCGGGACAATCGCCGCCTTTCGAGACCGTCGACGCGAAGCATCAGGGTGCCTTTGTCATAATCACCGCAGCCTTCGGGCTGTCCGTGTCGCTGGTTTGTCTGCTCATACGGCTGTATGTGCGGCTTGTTCTCAATCCACCCTTTTCGTATGATGATTTTGTCCTGCTGGGGGCGACGGTATGCCGATGAATATATTTCCTTTCTTTCGTCAATTTGGTCTTGAAGAAATAGCCGGCTGCGAAATAAGAATCTGACGCAGTCCCAGGCATCTGCCATTATACAGTCTTCGGTTGTCTTCCATGCCGTTTCCAAGGGTTTTGGAACGGCGATAGACCTCCTTGGCGGAGCGAGTCTTCACGATATCCAACAGGTAAGCACTTCCATAGATACTGCAACCGACCTGAATGATCACTTGGAACCTTCTATCCTTACCGTCCATTCATCGAAACCTCCGATCACAATCTGATTCTCCGCTGGTTTCCTCCAGGCTCTCGTCGCAAGCGACGTATTCTACCTCATCACGATCTTTCTTTCAAAATGCTGCGTCGTGGCCATCTACCTGCGGCTCTCTCCACAAAAGGGTCATAACAACGCATCGTGGGCGACGCTGATCCTGTGCGGAGCATGGATCATTCCGTCGATTCTCATCATCCTTGTCGACTGCGAGCTGAACGAGCCGCTGGCTGTTATTGCTGAGCAGTGCAAAAACCTGGTGCGTATATCTAATTTATTCTATATAGAGCTTCCTCAATTCTGTTGTCTATTTCAACTCGATGACCCAATTAGGGAACTTACCCTAACTATCTACTCTATACCCTATGATTAACATGTAATTGAACGACTCAAGTTCTCCCGATGGCTGTTCATCACAGTCATGAATATCATCACCGAGTGCCTCCTGTTCCTCCTGGCCTGCTCCCTTCTGAAAGGACTACATATGCCACTGCGACGCAAACTCGCAGTGTTGCTGGCCTTTGCATCTCGTCTACCGTGAGTATAAACCTACCCTACCCGCCTGCCTGCCTACATGGCATCTATATACCCATATCCTGTCCGTCCATCATACCCTTAGGTATTTAATGTTGCATACACATAGCTAACCCAATAACGACATCCACCAGAATCATCCTCTTCGCCTCCCTCCGCCTGCACCACCTCCGCCGCACCATCCGCTCGCCCAACCCCACCCTGGCGGGCGTCCCCACGGCCCTCTGGACCCAGATCGAGCTCAATTTCTGCCTCGTCGCGTGCACCATCTTCTGCCTGCGCCCATTCATGGTCGCCGTCAGCACCAACTACGGCACCGCCGGCGACTCCAACCTCGAGAGCAGCAGCGCGGCCCGCTCCGCCTCCCGCAAGAACACCAATAATAATACCGCCAGCGGCAGCGGCTCCCGCAGCGGCGGCGGGCGGTCCAGCACCGGCGGCAGTTTCGCGCTGCGGCCGCTGAAGAACTCGCTCGGGAAGAAGAAGAAGAAGGACGTCAGTCTGCTGTCGTCGTCGACGACGTCGGCGGCGGCTGCCACCACTCTAGAAGAAGGAGGAGGAACAGCCCCGGGCTCGAGCCCAGTTCCAGGGCCAACAAGCCCGATCACGACGACAGTCACAGCGGCGGTTGCGGTTGCGGGTCGCGGGACTCGGAGGCACGGCCATGCCAGGAGCAGCGTGGGCAGCAGCGACAGCACGAAGATGATCATCAAGAAGGACGTGCAGTACTCGGTGCAGTATCACCCAAGCAGCAGCAGTGCTGCCGGTGGTAATGGTTGCGGTTGTAGTATTAGCGGTGGGAGGTCTGAGACCGACGCTGATGCTGATGAGTACATGCGTATTGACGATTCGATTCGATGACTGGGCGGTATGTATAATGTATGTATGTAGCTGAATGGTAAACAAAAAACGAAAAAAAGGGTAAAAAATATGGAATAGGAAGATACCAGTTCCGGATGAGTTCATGTTCTTATTATTTATTTATATTTAATAAATGCCAGCCATATATTACCACCGCTATATGACAACAAACTAATTATGACACCTCATTTTACACCCAAAAAGAACTTAAATCTGATCTGCCTACATAATTTTTCACCTAAATTTGCCGAATCTGTCATTCTTGGCCCACGCTGACAATAGTGTATAGAGAGGGGTAGGATACTTGTTATATTAAAAAAGATAAAAAGGAGATCTCATGCCATGCTATAGGAACTTGTCATAGTAGCCTATTCTGCATATTCCCGGCTTTTAATATATAAATGATATAATTACAAGGAAAAAAACAAGGACCGGAGCAGCTCAAAAGCGACAAAAAAGACAAAAAAAGCAGCTACTCTACCATCTACCGTCTTGCATCTTCTTCTCCCTGCCCCTTTAGTCCTCGCAGTAAGTAGATGGATAGATGGATAGATAGATCGGTCGATTGGTGATTAGCACCTATCTTATACACTGTACCGCACATACATACCTTAGGCCTAGACAAGTACTGTACCTATGGAGGTAGATTATTCGTAGATTAGGTACATAGTACTCTACATTAGGTAGGTAGGCACTGTATAGAACATCTATCCTGCTCTGCTCCGTTCTGTTCTGTATACTGCCTATATCTGTAGCAATGGAGATGGACGAACAAATGAACGAATGGATGAATGGACAAATGAACAAATGAATGGATAGATGGATCGATCCAACCACAGGATTTTTAAGAAATTGTGTGTAAAAGAAAATTAGCTAGAAAAAAGAGCTTTTTTTTGAATCGAATTCCCTTTCAACCCCGAAATCTCCCTCCCTTCAAGCAGCCAAGAAGCGAGGGGTTCCAGCTTGTTAATCTAGGTCATCTATACGGATACGCATTGGGAGAATAACAGCCCTAATCTCTATCTAATATATTACCCTCTGTCCGTCTATCAATAGATTAACACACCGCCTGTTGACACTGCTGTGAACATGAGCCAAACAGATGTCTATCTATCTACTAGATAGAGTACACACACACCAAGTACTGTACAGCACCGCACTGTACATCAGGCAGACTACATAGAGACTTCAGGCTTCCCCTGTCCATACGATCTAGATTCAAACCCTATGCGGATATGTATGTATGTATGGTACATAATTGTTATTAAAAAGGAAGAATACAATTCGTCCATACAAGCTTGTATGTACAAGCATGAATGGATGACTGTCCGTGGAAAGTAAACTTCTACAACGCTGTAATTGGACTCGTGCGACGGTGCTGACCACTTGCGTATTTTGCGCCAGCACATGTTCGACATTCAAAAGGCCTCTCACAGCATCTTGCGAGACGCGTACGACACCGTCGAATCGAGAACGCAACCCAGACCAAGCAAGTTGTGCACCATTGGATCTGGTATACTCCGTGATTCGATCCGCAGTTGAAGCGACACAAAGACGTCGAGTCCAGAGTTACACTTAGCTAGAAGCAGGACGCTTGAGAGGATGCGCTTCCGTGTTACTGGAAAAGAGCAAGTCAGTTAACGTTGCCTCAACTGGCAAAAAGGGTTAAGTCGGGTGAGGGCTAGACGGGGCGGCCGCGCGGCGCCTACGCGGCCCGGAAAGATGCCGACAGACGGGCTAAAATAAAAAGCATGGATGTAGAGGAACTTACAAAACATATTCGTCGAGACTGACGAGACTCGGCTCGGAGAAGATGAGGTAGAAATACTTCAGCGTCTCCGCCAGCCAGAAGCTTTCCATCTTGTCCACCCTGGACGACTGCGTGCTGCGGACGTCCTCGACACCGGCGTTCCCATACTGCGTCCTGGTGATTTTCTCGATGTTCTGGAACATGCGCCATGCGGCATCCTGCAGTTTCTTGTCGCCGGTGATTCGGTACATGATGAACACCGATTCGATCGCCTCAGGTCTGTTTCCCAATGTCAGTCCCCCGCGATATTATTTCACAGCCGATCGCGTTTTCCTGAACTCACCGCAGGATGTACCGGGTGTCCTTGATGTCTGCCACCCCCGGCTGCAGACCATGCGATTCGATCAGCTGCTTCGCCTGCTCATCGGGATCCATGTCTAGATTTTTCACAGCACCAGCCAGGCGGCGGCGGACCTCGTTGTACCATTGTTTCTCGTCCCACTTGCAGTCTTTGGTGTTACTGCAGGGGACTGCATGGAAGATCTCCGGCATCAGACCCGTGGGCATCAGATCATAGGCCCAGATGCAGCCGTCAACCAGCTTCCGCGCGACGGGCAGGTCTTCAGGCCGCTCGAAAATCTTGGCCGCGATGCCCACCATCCCGCCGATGAAGCAGGACAGGTGCTGAGCCTCGGGCTCCACGGTGACCTTCGACGAGACCGTGATGTACGTACTGCCTGAGATGAGAACATCCTCGCCGTTCTTCGTCATCGGACGGAAGAACAGGTTCTTCTTGGCAGACTCGATGGCAGCTTCATACATCTGCCGGTACTGATCGGTCTGGCCGCCCAGAAGCAGGTGCTCCTTGGGCAGATACTCGTACGTGGAGTCGGCCATGCCGCCCATGGTGAACTGGCTGTTCGAGAACTCCAGACGCTCAGCATCCACCACCACCGGCCACAGGCCGGGGAGCTTGGTGGTCATCTGGGCGTCTTCGAGGACGTTGGTGATCCTCTGCACGGCGTCGAAGTACTTGGGGTCCTTCGTCAGCTGTGTCAGACGCGTGAACTCCAGGGTCAACGAGCCCAGCTCCGCAAGAAGCGTGCTCCGACTGGCTTTGATGGGCAAGCCTTCGGCAGACCTGGGGTCGGTCAACATCGTGCATTACGAATTTTAAGAGGTGGAATGATATTGTCTATCCGGTCTCGGAGACAGTTGTCTCACCTCATCCATTCCCAGCGGGCCATGGGCATCCTGTTGGGCGTGTCGAACGCGCTGTACAGGATCTCGCCCAGCTCCGTGGCCTTCTTCAGCAGCACGGGGTATTTGCCTTTGCTGAGGTCATACGCACCCAGGAGGCCTCCCAGGTAGCGGATGGTGGTCTCGAACAGGTTGACACGGTCCTCGTACGTGGTGGTGAAGTCGATCTCGTCGAGCGCTGCCAGAGCGTCCTCGAACTCGTCGTGCATGCCCATGATGAGCAACGAGTCGAGCGAGTCGACCAGCGTGGCCGCCCACCCGCCGAAGGCGTCCCTGTAGTTGCCGCTGATGGGGGCCAGCTCGTCCTTGAGCCAGGCATGCTCCTTGTAGCCCTGCCAGGCGTGCTCAAAGGCCTTCCTGACCGCAGCCCGTTTCTGCTCGCGCTCCTTGCGGTCCGCGGGCGTCTCGTCGGGGAAGTCGTACTGGATCTTGGGGATGGCTGTGGCCTTGGCCGTGGGGAGGGGGATGTAGGAGGAGACAGGGTGTCTCTCCGTGTGCTTCGTCCAGTGGACGTTGACCTCGTCGTCCGAAGTCTTGTCGGACGTCTTGGTGGAGGTGGTCTTGGTCGCGGTGTGCGCCGTGGTTCTGGGCCTGACCGCGCCAGGCGGGAGACCGCAGAGGAGGAAGTAGGTGAGCAATATCAGGACACAGGTCGGCAGGACCACGCTCTTGCGGAAGCGCAGCATGGTGGTCGTGGATTATGGACAATATCTATTTATGTCAACAGGCAAGGCCGGGCCAAGCGAGCGTAGGGCGTAGTAGAAGCGTAAAAGAGCGACAAGAAGACTCAATGCTGCATTCCCAGCAAGCATCGAGAGGGAGAAGCATGGAGCAGACGCAGCAGACAGGAGATGAGCGACGGACAAGGGATGCCGCCCGTCGTCGAGGCCGCCATGGCGGGCGTGTGGAGGAGAGCTTGTCTCACGGCGCGCTCCACCGCTCTCCACGGCGGCTCAGGCACAGGGTCTCGTCCGCACCTCCTCCCGTCTTGGCGCGTCCGCCGCAAAACCTCGACATGCCAAGTATAGCAACATCATCACCACACTGCCTGGCCGCTTCTTACATCTCCATCTACACTACATCTATATCTATCTGTATCTCCAGCCTTTTTGTACGGGGAGAAGTTAGAAAACCTCGAGTTCTTTTTTTTCCGCGGCTCCTTCTGTCCACCCCTTGACGGTCTTCTTCTCGACTCCTTCACTTGATACCCGTATATTCCCTGCTTTCCTATTCACCGTTGCCGCTATTGTTCTTTATATCGATATAATATTCTTATTCTTTGAAGAATTGCTTTAGAATGCTGCTGGTTTTGATGTCCGGTTGATTCTCTCGATCTATTGAGTGGCCTCGGTTGCTGCCTGATATATAACAGATATATTCGCATTTGCTGAGTGACGGCAAAAATTATCTACATATTTCTCTATTTGTGACATATATATTACCCATATTCATCATTTCCTATATCCCCGAGAGAGGCCACTTTGCTGTTTTCTCGTTCTGCAAAGCATCTCCCCAAAACACACATATAATTTCCTACAAACAGCCATATATTGCCCCAAAGGGGCACATTAACAGACAAAAATGCCCATCACAGGGTACGTCTGATCTTCTTTTACATCCCCAACCTCGTCCCTCCAGAACTCCACTGACCTGACTTTGCCAGCGTCTTCTTTGTCCCCGCGACGCCCAACGCCGCCACGGGCCCAACCGCCCTCGCGGCCCTGACCGAGCGCCTGCGCTCCGTCTTCGCCGACGAGCCCGTCCCTGTCGGGCGCTGGGCCCTCGAGCACAAGCTGCTGCGCGACACGCCGTCGTGCATGCCCGCCTCCGCCCACGCGCCCAACCCGGCCCCGCGGCCCAAGTTCATGCAGTTCCTCTCGCTCACGCACTACCCGACCCACGGCTTCATCTATACCTCGGAGCCGACGGATCTGCCTCCTCCTCAGAGCGTAGCTGCCGCGGGGCCTGGGGCTGCGGCTGGGGCCGGGGCAGGGAATCATATACCGACTGCGGCGGCGGCGGGGGCTGCTGGAGCTGTAGCCGGAGCACCATCTCCTATACCACAACCGCAACCACAGAAGATGCAGATGCAAACGCAAGCGCAGCAGGGAATACCTACTACCACTGCCCCTGGAGCACCGGTGCCAACATCAGCTCCCGCTCCCGCTCCCGCAAACCCCAACGCCGCCCTCCCCGCCCTGACACCCATGATCATGCGCACCGTCCCCCTCCCCTCCTACGGCGCCCTCTTTCAGCACTTCGTGCGCGCGTGCGAACCCATGTGGTGCCACCGGCACACGGTCAGCGTGCCCGCAGGCATCGTCTACGACGTGGGCGACTTCCGCGTGCGCATGGGCGACGTGCGGCAGACGCAGCCGGTGGCCCGGCTCCGGGGGACGGTGGTCGAGATCGAGTGGAGGGGGCCGTCCGTCGTGCAGTCCCTGACCCGCTCTGCATGGAACAGTAACAACGGCGGGCAACAACAACAACAAGAAGAAGAAGAAAGGGAAGAAGATGGAGACGGCTCCGACTCTGGCATCGACCTCACCTTCAGCGCAGATCATTATCTCCCCGACGAATCCGCCATCGACGAGGAATATCGATCTACGGCGCAGCTGATCCGCGAGTTCTGGGCCCGTTGGGGGATCGACGGCGCGCGGGAAGCCATCCTGGTCCCGGACGTGGGGAGGGAAGTCAAGGAGCAGAGACGACGACTGAGAGAAGGCAAAGGGGTTACAAGAAAGGGGCACCAGCGGAAGAAAGCGGCAGAGGGTACCCGGGGATGGGGATGGGGATGGGGAGACCAGGAGGAAGATCCCGATCCGACCGCGGGCGTCGATCTGGCGAGGCAGTATATGGAGATCTTCAGGTTTAATCGGTAGATCTTTATATAGGACTGTCCAGTGTGTCATGACATATATAGGTATATAGAGAGAGAAGAGAGAGTGTGTGTACGGGTGGTGGATAGATGAAACGGGGACTGGGCGATGTCCATTGGTTTTAATGTCGATATCGATTTGATAGCGATATCCACATCTGGTGTCTGATATATGTGTACGATTATACTACAAATTTACGCGTGCTAGATTTTTTAAGAGGGGCTGCAGAACACACACAGCTAGTAACCAGCCACAACGGGGGCAAAAAAATGGAGAATATTATCCCATTTCAAGAGGTAACTCCAAAAGCTTATTCACAATGCACACATCTTCGGTTTCATTCATCCATCTGCAACCGCGCGTCTGCCAACGAAAAAACAGATTAAACATCCGACGGGGCCAACGGGGGTGTGAGGGGAACAGGGACAGGGACAGAGAAAGAAGGGGGGAGAGGGAAGACTAGAGTGACAGGGCAGTCAAGACAAAGGAAGGGTCGGGTGGACTCGAAAAGGAGGGCTGAAAGAAATGCTTCAGATATTTATCGAATGGGACCCCCTTCGTCCACGTAAGGTCTGCAAAACCGCAAGTAAGAAATCCAGTATTTCCCTCGCTCGCTCGCAGCATTCCTGTTCTGCCTCAACTCGCCGGCCCACCCGTTGTGTTTTGTCTTCCTTCCTTTCCCATCACTCGACGACAGGGAAAAAAATCCGTGGTATACATCCCATACGCAAACTTTCATGATGGCTCCACCGCGATGCTGCCTGCAGGAAGAGACCCGGCGTTCGACAGTAGGGGGGAGAGAAGACAATCTCCGTCCAGCCCTGCCCCTTCCGTGAACACCGGGGGGGACGATGAAGCGTGCACTTTATTTTTGCATCATGAGCTGGACGAACTCGTTGTCTGTAGGGGACCTGTTAGTCACTTGCCGTTTCTGAAAGCAGAGGTGGAGATTGAGGGAACATACAGTCGATTCTGCCATCGCCGTCCTGGTCAGCCTCGCGGATCATCTCGTCGACCTCCTCGTCGGTCAGCTTCTCGCCGATGGAGGTCATGACGTGGCGCAGCTCCGCGGCGGAGATGAAGCCGTTGTTGTCGCGGTCGAAGACCTTGAACGCCTCGCGGATCTCCTCCTCAGAGTCGGTGTCCTTCATCTTGCGGGCCATCATGGTCAGGAATTCTACCGCAGTCAGTTGCTGTTCGACGATCACCTTTTTATGAAGAAGGCCAGCGTCGTGGATCCTCATACCTGGGAAGTCGATTGTGCCGTTGTTGTCAGCGTCGACCTCGTTGATCATGTCCTGCAGCTCCGACTCGGACGGGTTCTGGCCGAGCGAGCGCATGACGGTGCCCAGCTCCTTGGTGGTGATCTGGCCTGTTTGGGTACCGGGGTCAGCATGAGTCGAATCAAACGAGTGCATATTAGAACAGATGGTCACTGGAGGTGATATCGATATCGGATATCGAGAGGTCGGGAGACAGCACTAACCATCGCCATCCTTGTCCTGTTGCAGACAACATCTCTGTGTCAGCCTTCTGCTGCATACGCAGTAGCACTACCCAACGGAAAACGAAACGAAAAAAAAAGGTATGAAACTTACAAAGAGGGAGAACGCCTCCTTGAACTCGGAGACTTGCTCTTCGGTTAACGAGTCAGCCTGCAAGCAGCGAATGCTGTGTCAGCGGTTCCGTTCACAGGAAATGCCACCCCGCAAAGTGGGGGGAAATCAGACACGGAGATGCAAGATCGGGCTGCAACGAGGAAGCATACCATGGTGTCGGAGAGCGATGCAGATGCAGGATGGAAGAGAGAGAGAGAGAGGTGCAGTCTGGAGAGGCAGAACGAGAGCGCAGGGCACAAGATATGTGGGGGAGCGAGGGAGGGAGAGATGTTGCTGGCCAAGGCTTAAGGGGGAGAGCTGAACGTGCCCGACGGGCCTCGAGAGGCTGAAGGCGCAACGTGACCGGCCAGCCCTGAGCGCCCGCCGGCCGACGCCTGGCGCATCTGGCCGCTCCTCGCGTGGCCCGGTGGCGACGCCGCGTCGTCCCCGTCCACCGCCGATCTCTATATTCGAGATGATATCTGGATCCAGATCTCCGCTGCGTCGCGCTGCAGCAAGCCAGGAACGGTCATGGCTGGGGCCACGGAGGCTGGTGGGCGCGAGCATTACGTGGAGCAGCACGCCGTCCCTCGAGTTGTCTCAGAACTCGACGGACATCGCCGGTGACGGTCTCTTTTTATACTCCGTACGTCTCCCCGAAAAAAATATTGTAGCTTGCTAGACATAGATCTATGGAAGAGGGAGATCCGATACTGGAGGATCGAGGAGGAGGAGGAGACAGAATTCCATCTGACGGCCTTGTGGTTGCAATCTACAAGAGTGGTTTCTTGACCGACATCTCTTGCAATCGGCATGTGGAGTACAGGAACAAGGTTATTTGGAAGAGATGGAAGACACAAGGGCTCTAGGGATATTCAATGCAGAAAGGTGTATCTGCTGGCACAGAGCCAAGAGGCACCGTATTGTGGACGTCTGATAGAACTGGTTCAGACAGCCAACAGGAGCATACCTACATATGCATGTACTTTACCTGGGTACATAGTTGCGAAATTACTCTTCAAGAAACCTCTAACAGTTCAATGCTTTTTATATTTCGCAGTTTCATCTCTGTTTCATTTGCATCAGATATGTACTGCCGTGTTGCGAAGTATACGTGTCCAGTTCCAGTGGAACTGAAAACTTCCCATTAGTACCACCACAGTCAGCTGGAGGATAACTGCAGGATATGAGGTCCAGGCGACAATATCTAACAAGCATCGACATTTTTCCCCTGTTTTCTGAATTTAACACAGATCTTATAGACATGCATGAAATAAAATAAAGATGACCGACGCCTGCTGTCCTGCCGGGCGGTCAGCGACCCGTTGCCGTTTTCGGCAGACGCTAAACCCTCCCCGGCGAACCATCCTCCGTCCCTGAAAGCTGGCTTCACGTGGACTCGGAGTCGGAGGTCGAGCTATCGCTGTATTGCTTCATCGATGACAAAAGCGCGACCGCTCTGTCGCGGATTCTTCCTGTCTTTCTGAGCCTTCTGGGCAATCCTTCCGGACCCGCTGGTACCTATTTGATATCATCTGCCCCAAGGTCCTGGCTCCCCCACCGATGATGACGGCGTGATTGCGGAGTCCGGTCACTGCAACTGGGACTAACCTGCTTGTCGCATATCGGCCACCAGGATGTGGCGGGACCGCACGAATCTGTGAGACATTTCTTGCGCCTCTCAGCTAGTGGTTTCCCTCTGCTGTTGCTCAGTGCTAAGATAACTAAAACTCTAGTTACATATCCTACCGTCAATCGTTCACGCACCACCCGGCCAAGAAGCGACGGTACTTGGGCCCCTCGAATGGCTTCTCAGACACTACGTCCATATCGGAGGAGAGGCGCGGGCTGATCTCCGGAGGCCTCGAAGATGACGGCGACGCCGTGATCGAAATGGACATGCTCCCGCCCCGCTGGGTGGACGTGCAGGAGGAGGTCACGGAGAAGCTGGCCGACATCGCGCAAAAGGCCGCCCGGCTGGATAAGCTGCACCAGAAGCACTTGCTCCCGGGGTTCGGGGACGAGGAGGCCCGGAAGGAGGAGGAGGGCGTCATCGAGCGGCTGACGCAGGAGATCACGCGCGGGTTCCACGACTGCCAGAGGGCGGTGCAGAAGATCGAGATGATGGTCCGGGAGGCCAAGCAGCAGGGCGGTGTGAGCAAGAGCGACGAGACGATGGCGAAGAATATCCAGATCTCTCTCGCGGCCAGGGTCCAGGAGGCGAGCGCTGGGTTTAGGAAGAAGCAGAGCACTTATCTGAAGAGTACGCAGCTCCTCTCTTTCTCTCGAAGTATATCCGGCTAACAGGCATGTAGAGCTCCGGGAGCTCGAAGGGATGGCATCCCCATTCGAGCGCAGCGCAACCCCAGCCCCGAATCCGTACACCGATCCGTCTCTGATGGAGTCGGACGCGGACCGGTCGTTCTCGCAGTCGACCCTCCAGCAGACCTCCCAGAGGCTCATGGGACGCAACGACGCCGTCATCCTGCAGCGGGAGCGAGAAATCAACGACATCGCAAAGGGCATCATCGAGCTGTCGGATATCTTCCGCGAGCTGCAGACCATGATCATCGATCAGGGGACGATGCTGGACCGGATAGACTACAATGTGGAGAGGATGGGAACAGAACTCAAAGCCGCTGACAAAGAACTCAAAGTGGTACGTTACATCCATCCTCAACAAAGCTATTTGGGAAAGGAAAGAGCCAAATTCCTGACTCACTTATCATCGAATCCAGGCAACAAACTACCAACGACGAACGACAAAGCGCAAAATCCTCCTCCTGCTCCTACTACTGGTAGTAGGGATGCTCATCATCCTCCTCGTCAAACCCAAACGACACAGCAGTACCCCCGCAGCACCAGCACCAGCATCAGAACCACCACCACCAGCTGCTGCTGCTGCTGCTCCTCCTCCGCGATCAGCACGCAGAAACATCCTTTCCTTCGGACCCGAAAAGTCTGTCTATCACTGGAAGCGCCATCCGGCGTTAAACCGGTTCTCGAGAGACGTGTGGAGCGATCCGGACATATATCGCTGAAAAACCCTGACCCTGACCTTACTCCCCCACAGGACTGGGGGGACGCATGCGATGGTTTGCGTTTCTCTTCTTTTTGTTTAACTTGATTACGGGGATAATACGGGGAAAACGTCGATTATCTGAGCTCGAGTTCGCATAGCTATGCTATGTACTGTACGTATGTATTCATGTATGTAACCTAGCTAGCTCTAGCACCTGGTAAAAGTCGGGTCCGCGACGAGAGATACCTACCCTTTTTTTTAAAAAAAAAAAAATAATAACAAATTAATGATATGTTTCATCCATGTTCCATGGGTCGATATAGGACCTGCATTGAGAGACTGGGCTCTTGATGTACTTACTGTACAGTAGTGCACTGTACCTAGCGTCCTGATAGGTATGTAATGAGGATCTGTACTAACTTGACTAATCCACTCCACATGGATCCATGATGGACCGTGACCTGAACTGTTGTTTCCTTGATCAGGCACTCATCTCATTTTTTTTTTCCTTTAACATCTTATTTGCAGACCAGCAAGGAACAGCGTAGCCTATCCATTTCATTTACAGCCTCATATGTACTGTACTCCTGTACAGTCAGGTAGTTGATTTGTTCATTCAAGAGCTCCTGTGAGAAAAAGAATTTTTATGCAGGATACCAAATTAGCATCTACCTACCTGGGTACTAGAACCTAAGGAATCTATCTACCTGACATCTGAGAATCGGATCGGATCCAACATTATTCAATCGATCAGTTTTGTTTTATTATTTTTATATTATTATTCCCATGACATTTTTCAATTGAATCAATTTTCATAAGCGAACAACACCACACCAATGTGCTAGCAGCCCATGATTATTTATCCCTTTCCCGACCTCCGCCTTGAGCACGGATAGAAAAAAATGCAAATGAAAACACAAATAATAATAAGAAAAAGAAGTCAGGAGCATGGTGGAGTCAGACACAGTCACCACCACCGACTCGGGCTCCTTCCAAGATAATGGCAACAGAGAAGAATCGGGGGTCATCGCCAACGAGTTGTCGCTCTCACCTGCAACATCGACCTGTCTGCCAATAAGAGGAAGTAAAACAAGATGCCACAGAAATATGAGAAAACAGGATAGAAAATTAAATCATGTCATCAAAACTGGAAGGGTAAACTGCCGGACATCAAATTAGGAAAAAAATGGAAAAAGACTCTGACACATAGCACACCTGTGGTACCTGCCCTTGGTTTGTTCAGCGAGGAGATAAAATTACATATGGAAAGAGGAAAAGGAGATTACTGGGCGTCTAAGAGTCTTTAACCGCTGAGAGTTCTGCTTGCGGGTTCAGCTACCAGCTCGAGAGAAGAGCCCATGGGGAAATGCCCTCGAAAGGAAAATTTTATATTATGGGTTTCCCTCCTGCTTCAGCAGCTCTGCCACATCCGCGTCCAGGTCACCACTGGCAAATTGGGCATAATCCTCGTCGTCGTGAGTAACTTTGCGCTTTTTCAAACTGACCCCATTGGCAGGGCTGCCGGACTGAGGCCTATTGCGAGGCACCGATAAACCAGAAAGATCCGCGCCTTGGAGAGCACCGGTCGCTGACGGGTCAGCTTGGGGATAAGCGAAAGATCCGGCGGGCGGCCCCTGAGGATCCTGCGTAGAAGTGGAGAACGGCTGGCCGGCGGTCAGGTCTTGCGCTTCTTGCTTTGGAGAGCCTACAGGAGTGAGGGATTCCACAGGCGGGGGAGTCAAGGCTTCAACTTGTGGACGGGAGATATCCTCAGCTCCAGACCCCAATTGCTCGCCGTTATGAACGGCGGGTGAGCTCTCTGCGGAGAGCCCGCGCATGATTCCGTCCTCGACCTCTCGCTTTTTGGCCTCCGTTTCCGCCTTCCTTTCAGACAGCTGGGCAAGCAGAGATTGCTCCTTTGCAAGTGTAGAGCGATTAGTGTCAAGGAGCTTCTCGAGTCCATCGATGAGAGCCTGGCGCGACTTGATTATCTCGGAGACAGAGTTCTCAGCATTTGCAAGTGATTTCAACAGCTGAGTGAGACGTGCAGCATGCACTGGCGGGGTTGGAACGGGCGTGCTAGGGTCGTGCATTTTATCATACTCCGTGTTGGCCGCGGCGACCGATGTGCTGGAGGACATCGTAGCCTTTGAAAGGGCGACTTGGAGAGGCACAAGAGGCTGTAGCTCTGGTGGGATGGAGCCGGACGAGCCTGAAAACAGGGAGCCCCCGAGCAATGGCTTCTTGCCAGAAGAACGAGATCTGTCGATTTCTACGATGGTGTCAGCCACTGCATACGGTGATAAATATCGGCACACCTACCATCTACTCGAGCTTCGACGGCTTCCTGGATGGGCGTCTCAAAAACTGAACGTTGTCTCCAGACCTCGACAACGCGTCGAAGTTTCTGCTGGATTTCATTCGAGGCTCCTTTGTACGCAATTGCCATAGCTTCAGCGATAATCTTCAGACTGTTAGCTGAAATCTCGACCGACCGTGAGAATAGTACACACCGGAGAGAACGCATTCAGGAAGTCTTCCTTGCGCCTTGCCTTAGATTGCTGTGCAACCTCTGTATAGCGTGTCAGATTGCGATATCCTTAACCACCAGTATAAGCACCATACCATTTGCTAGATATATGAGATTGAGCCTCTTCGGCGCAGGAGACTCGCGAAGCTTCTGAAGCCACAGCTGCGCGGTGCGTTCTGCATGACGTCTTTTATTCACAGACAAAGTCAGCATTGAATGTTGCATATATACCGTCGTTCATCTTACCTGTGGAACATGACCCATTGCGCGACAGTGACAATACCCTCCTGAGTCTCGTTGAGGGCGGAGAGCTTCGCTCTCACGGCGTCATCAGTATACGCCATGATTGCAAGAATGTTCGAAAGAGCTTTAGTTCGCTATCTAGGAGCGACAAACAATGAAGCTTTGATAACAGGAGCCTGGTCACTGGCAGTCTGCCTGTAAGAAGATGGAGCACCTCAGCAGATAGAGGGACTCGGCCGCGAGGATGACCGCAATGGAACCGTAAGCAGAAATGGGATGAGAGATAAATTTGAAAAATAGACACAATGACCGACCCAAGTCCTGCAAGCTCCAAGAGCGATGCTCAGTCTGGTCCAGTCGCTGTGTTGTTATATGAAACAAACTGAAGCTCCCCCACGGGCTCCTCCAGGATCGAACAAAGCTCCGGTGATATCGCGGCTGACCGCCTTCCGCGGCAGAATCCCCCCAGGCCTCCCGGAGTGCTCCATTCACGGACTGGCCGTGCAGGGGGGAGCGTCTCATCTTTCTATTCACTCTCATTCCAATCTCTCATTGAGCAAGTCGCTCCTGCAGGTCCTCTCGTTTCTTTTTTTACATCTACAGCGACCTCAAAATGGCTGACCGTTTCCCCTCGTTGGAGGAGTTCTCTGCGGGTTCGTCCCTTTCGCGTGGCTACCTGACTCCTAAGACTTAGCTAACGGTGTTTCCAGGTCAAACTGAGGTCGTCGACACCAACGGCACCCCGGACGCCGAAGATTTCCTGGCCCGCGAACGCGCACTCCTCGGAGAAGATGCGGATCAATTTGCTACTCCCAACGATCACATTACCGCTTCCGCGGCGGTAGGGGATCTGAACGACGACCTGCTGGGTGGTGGAGACGACGCGCAGCCAGCAGCAGTTACCACCTCAGATGAGGTTTCAGGATTCGAGTCCTCCTTCCCTGCCATAGAACCGACACAGAACCAGGTGCGCAAGGCTTATTACATATTGTTTCTGTACTGTTGTCAAAGAAGGACGACGGGCTGACAGGTGTTCTTTGCAGCAAGTCGGACCTGGTGGCACTATCACGGGGACCGGTGCCCCCTTCCCACCGACAGGCTATACGAACTACCAGGCACCAGAGGAGGAGCCAGAGGCAGTCCGGTATGTTATGACCGACGAATATCCTCTCTTTCCATTTCTAGTTCCACTCCTGTCCAAATGATGCCATTTCATGCCTCATCATCTCACTAACATCTCCTTTTTATCTCTTCGCAGACAATGGCGTGAAAGACGAGACGCAGACCTTCGCCGCCGCGCTGAAATCTCCGCCGAGAAGAAGGCTGCCCTGATCAAGAAGGCGCAGCAGGACATTGACGATTTCTACGTCTCGTACGGCAACAAGGCTGACAAGGGCCGTGCCCAGGCCCGCGCCGAGGCAGAGCAGTTCCTCGCCAACCGCGACAACACCGCTGCGGGCGGTACCAGCTGGGAGCGAATTGCCAAGCTCGTCGATGTCTCCGGGAAAGGGGCCAAGGGCGGCGCGAGCGGCTCCGGCAAGGAGCGCTTCCGTGAGCTGCTGCTCGATCTGAAAAAGGATCCGAACGCCCCGGGAGCTAGCGGTGTTTGATTTGCTGGATTTCGGTGATGGCATGCAAAGAGAGGGTGAGAGGTAGTGGGTGTAACCAGTCTTCACGTGGATGAAGTGGTCACACAATAAACACTTGATGCCCATTGAAATCCCGAAGGCGGGGAGAGAACATTTCCTAGAGCGATAGAAATTTTCGGTGGGGGATGTAACCCGTACGAAGTCACAGATAAGAAAAGCGAGATCGTGGACACAATATTAATGTCCCCCCATATCATCTCCGCTGCTCTTCTACATATACAGATATTATCCTGGCATAATTCCATCTCTGGGCAGGTTTTACTAGGTTCAGGAAGGTAGTTTTCGAGGGCGGATAAAGGATGATTTGAGGTCCCACGGTCTTTCCCATCTGGTCATGTTATGTGATAGGTTGTGTTGATTCGCCATCTCTTTTTCTCTTCTCCCCATGCCTGTGTCATTCGACCCTTCTCGACCCATGTGCGGTTTTTGTTCTCTGGTGCCAAAATAGGTAGATGAGTTTCAAGTTTTTTCTTCAGATATCCAGCAAGCGGGTCTTTGTCCTTCATCTATTTGCGTAGGCCTCTCCATCCCGTCCTACCGCTCTATGGGGTAAGGGACAATCGTGTGAATAATTTTGTGTTTCTAAATTTTTAGTTATTTGAGTATGAAAGAGGTAGTGTGCGTTAGGTGGTAGTCGATGCTGGTGTCTGATACCCAGTGCTAACTTTCAGCAGCTTCTGGCAGGTGTGCAAAGTGGTGGTCCTGCCTGTATGTAGGTGCTATCGTTCGACGTATGAATCTTTCAAAATCTAACCCGGGGTTAAATCGTTACGATGAGACTATGATAGATATGTAAATTTTTTTATTTGCACTATGCAAAGACAGTCACACATAAAACGTTAACCATTGATCATAACTCGCTATCAGGACGTGATAGGTGCTAGTGACGTGAAAAGTATGTAGATAGATAGGTAGATGGGAGAGAGGAGGTACGCTGATAAGCAGGGGTGGGACAACGTATTCGAGATTGGAACGATGCATCGATCCAGTACCAGAGATAAGATAAAGCTTCCTCCACCCCAGCAAAGCAGGTACCCTTATTATAGACAAGGAGCCGAGGATTACATATATTAGCTGATACTTTTAATCAACCTACGCCGCCGACGGCTCTCCGGGTTCTCCGATCTCTTCGACCTCCTCAGCAGCGGCCTTCTTCTTGCCTTCGGCCTCAATCTCCTCCAGTTTCTTCTTCCCCTCTTCGGTCGTCGCGTCCACGATACCCTCCTCGAGACTAAGCATGCCTCCCTGTCCAAGCTTCTCAACTATCTCTTCAGCCTCCTGGACGGGCATCTTGCCCAAGACCTTGTTCACCTCGTCCAGGGATTCAGATTCCAGTGCCTTCTGCAAATCAGGCGGGAAAGAGTCGAAAATCTTGCGCGCCTCGATCTGAGCCGGGTCATCGCTGTCCTTTGGAGGAATAGTAATGTTGATCTTCGTGTTCGGATCGACAGCGTGCAGCTGGATCTGTTCAACACCCTGTTCGTTGTTGGCTGCTTGGTTCTTTTTGAGTTCAGCGGCACGGGTCTTGATTTTGTTGTAGGTTTCATTGACATCGTTTCTAAATAGGGTCGCAGCCTGGTGGTCCTTCGTGGTAATCCTGTAATAGCCGTTAATCCTGGGCCCACTGCCCGATTAGATAAAGTGGTGACGGTACGTACCGTTTGAAGAAGAGATTAATGCCGTCCCTGCCAAGAGAGCGGCAATATTGCAAGAGCAGACCCTGGTGCACACATTGACGGGCATATTCATCCTTGCCATCCATCTGGCTGTTAAAGGCTTCGACAAGCAGGCCATCTGTCTCCTTCTCGGCAACGATCTCTGGATGTTCTGAGATGAACTGCAGACAAGCTCTGTAGTCGCCGACCTTAATCTTTGCAAACTCCTTTGCCAAGTCACTCGCCTTGACATTCTCCGGATCGTCATCCGAGTCTTCACCGTCAGACTCTGCGCCTTCAGATTCCTTGTTCAGCGCTCCGGGATTCAGCAACTCAACAGTCTCCGTTTTTGCCTTTTTTGCAGGTTTCTTTCCCTTTGTGTCTGGCTTGGGCTTGGGTTTATCCTTTGTTATAAAGGAACTGTCGAATCCAGTGTGTATGTCGTCGCTGGTAATCTTGCTCTTCTCCTCCTTCTCCAGCTGGGCGAGCTTATCCAACAGCTCTTGCTGCAGTCCCATGACCTTCTTCTTGTGCCCTTCCACGCCCGTGATGTAAGCCTGGTAGACATTGTCCGGTTTCGTCTCTTCGATTTCCTTCTTGACCTGGTCCACCAACGAGCTCATCATTTGCGAGTACTTGGGCTGCTCCTTCTCGTGTGTGTAGACGCCCTCTGGAGGAGCGGGCGGCTTGTCTTCGTTTGGATCGCCCGTAGCCTCCATCAGAGCCTGGAAGACCAGCTCCTCGGGGCTGCGCGCGGAGGACTCCTCCTCATGTTGCCGGAGAGCAGCGATGAGCCTGTCAATGCGCTCCAGCAGCCCATCGTTGATGATGCGCTCGTACTTCAGGGTCTGGATCTCGTGGCGGCGCTGCCACCGCTGCTGGTGGATCTGGTTCTGCTTGGCGCGAATGAAGGAACGTTTGTCGACATTGGGGTGGACTTCAATGTCCGAGTCGTCAGAGAGCTCGAGGGCATCCCACTTGCTGTAGTTGATCACCATCTCTGCGGGGACGGTAGGGAGAGCACCAGGGGGGTCTGTGCAGGTGGGGTATGGAGCCCGTCACGGAGCCCGGCAGGGATGTAGGGATGTGTGACAGGGAAAGGGTCTGGGGTTGCAGAGCGGAAATGCAAAGGAAAAAGGTGGCGATGAAATTAGCTGGCAGGAGCACGTTGCCCTCAGCAGCAGAATCGCAGCGTTGTTATATACGAGATTGCACGCGGGGAGGCCTGAACAGCAGGCGACTAGAAGCGTCGAGAGGCTCGACGAGCTTCCACAGCCTTTCCATGGAATCGCGGCGCAACGGCAGGCGGTGGCAGGCGGCAGAACGCCCCTCGGCGCCCGCCTTCGCCCGACGTCGGCACGCCGACGCCGAGGACGGCCGGCCGGCCGTGATGTATGGATCTCGTCCCCAGTAGTGAGACCTCGTTCTCTCTGCACCGCGCTGTCCCTCTCAGACCGGCGATCAGTTCCTGGATGCCATGGGATCTGCGACCTTGACGCTCAATTTGCGTGATATGGCAGCCTGCTTTCTTCCCGTGACTCCGTTCTAAAGGCCCTCCGAGTCCGCGTTCTTCATCCCGCGATGCGCGGCTCCCAGCTGCTTGCTTCCTGGGCTCCAAGAGCTGCTTCCAGGCATCTCACTCCGCCCGGTGCCAGCGGCCTTGGTAATTTGTGCCCAAGAGGCCAAGCGCATGCTCCTCAACCCAGCAATGTGTTGAGGAGGCTGTTCTCCGGAGCCCCGGAGCCGATCCGGGTCAGCAATTGTGTCCCTCTAACCGCAAGATTCCCCCGTCCATTATGCTCCCTCAATGCTCGATCCTCTCTATCTGGACCCGGAGTAACGGAGCAAGTGCGATTGTTGTCTGTCACGCAACAATTCCTAAATGCGAAAGCACAGACGCCGGCAGCAACAAAGCTGGATGGTCCCCAAAGAACGGCCCAAGAGAAACAGGGAGAAGAATCGGAGAAGGGGTTCGAATTGTCAGAGAAAGCTGCACAGGCGGCGCAGCTAAATCTCAGCGCCAAATTGGGCAAAGATGGTTTGGGTGGAAAGAAGGCTGGTCTCCGAGAGATATGGAGGTTGCTCCAGATCGCACGGCCGGAAGCTAAGATCCTCTCGCTTGCATTTTTCCTGCTCCTCGTTTCGTCTTCGATCACCATGTCGATTCCTTTCTCAATTGGAAAGATCATGGACATGGCGACGAAGAGTGCCAACGAGGGCGCCAGTGAGCTCTTTGGTCTTAGTCCTCCGATGTTCTACGGCACGTTGGCCAGCGTTCTTGTCCTTGGTGCAGCAGCGAACTACGGCAGGATCGTCATTCTCCGGATTGTGGGTGAGCGAATCGTCTCGCGGCTACGCTCGAAGCTGTTTCGGCGGACCTTTGTCCAGGATGCAGAGTTCTTCGATGCAAACCGGGTGGGTGACTTGATCTCTCGGCTCAGCTCGGATACGATCATCGTGGGAAAGAGCATCACGCAAAACCTTTCCGATGGTCTGCGGGCAGCCGTGAGCGGCGCCGCTGGTTTCAGCCTTATGGCGTACGTGAGCCTGAAACTGACCAGTATCCTGGCCTTGCTACTCCCTCCTGTCGCGCTCGGAGCGTTCCTTTACGGGCGAGCCATCCGGAACTTGAGCCGCAAAATCCAAAAGAACCTGGGTACGTTGACGAAAATTGCGGAGGAACGGCTCGGAAATGTGAAGACAAGCCAGTCTTTTGCTGCTGAGATCCAGGAGGTGCAACGCTATAATAACCAAGTCCGTCGAATCTTTAGCCTAGGGAAAAAGGAGTCATTGATCAGTGCCACGTTCTTCAGCTCTGTAAGTAATACTGCCGTCGTTTCAAATCCCCATGCTGTGCTAACCTGTGCCAGACCGGCCTCATGGGTAATATGACAATTTTGGCCCTCCTCTACGTTGGAGGAGGCATGGTCCAGTCCGGCAGCATCAGTATCGGAGAATTGACATCGTTCCTAATGTACACTGCCTATGCAGGCTCCAGCATGTTTGGTCTTTCCAGCTTCTACTCCGAGCTGATGAAGGGAGTTGGAGCGGCAAGTCGTCTGTTCGAATTGCAGGATAGACAACCGAAGATCTCCCCTACTCGGGGTACCAAGGTTACATCTGCACGGGGTCCCATCCGGTTCGAGAATGTATCGTTCAGTTACCCAACTCGGCCAGCTGTTACCATTTTCAAGGATCTGGATTTCGAAATACCGCAGGGCTCTAATGTCGCGATCGTTGGACCTTCCGGAGGAGGTAAATCGACTATTGCGTCTCTCCTCCTTCGATTCTATGAACCCAACAAGGGGAGAATCTTGATTGATGGAAAAGACATCAGCGAAATGAACGCCAAATCTCTACGAAGGAGGATTGGTATTGTCGCACAGGAGCCCGTCCTGTTCTCGGGTACCATTGCGGAGAACATCGCGTATGGCAGACCTGACGCGACAAGGTCGGAAATCATCGCGGCTGCGCGGAAGGCGAACTGTCAATTCATCAGCGATTTCGTAAGTATATCTGTCTTTGTGTTTGCCTGAGTTCTGCTGACACTCATTCGAAGCCCGATGGCCTCGACACGCATGTGGGACCCCGTGGTGCACAGCTTTCCGGCGGACAGAAGCAACGTATTGCCATCGCTCGTGCTCTGATCAAGGATCCCGATATCCTGATCCTTGACGAAGCAACGTCTGCCCTTGACGCCGAGTCTGAAACGCTCGTGAACAGTGCGCTTGCTTCTCTTCTTCGCGGCAACCTCACCACCATCAGCATCGCCCACCGCCTCTCCACAATCAAGCGCTCTGACTCAATCATTGTTCTTGGTCCGGACGGGAAAGTTGCCGAGCAAGGCACCTACGAAGAGCTTAGCTCACGACCTGACGGCGCGTTCACCAGGTTGATGGAATGGCAGATGAGCGGTGGTGAGATGCCACAGCGGGCACCTAGCTCACAGCGGGGCCCCCTGTCTGAGGAGCAGTTGGAGCAACTCCATCGTCAGGAGACGGAGGTAGAGGAAGAGGAAGAAGATGAAGAAACCAAACGGAAGAAGCAACAAGCCTAGACTCACGGCTGAGCTTAAGTAAGTGGTCTTCTTTTCGACCTGTCATGTCTTCTTATTATGCGATTTGATAAACTATACAAAATCGTGCATCTCGATAAGGAGGGTACCGGTATCTTGAACTCCGGGGGTTTGGGGATTTGCGTTTAGATGGCCGGGTTAAAACCACCATGTTGTACATACATCATACATTTCCAGGCCTCATCGTGAGGCCACTAATCCCTCATATTATCTAAGTTATGTAAAGGTGCAGTGTAGTCCTACTTTCTTATCCTATCGAGCGCGTTTATATAGGTTCTAAGATAATAGCATGCATATATAATATCACCTTGAAGATCATGTATTTTTCAAGCTGCAAGTGAATAATCGAGGGTCTTAGGCAGAAAGGAGATTGATCGCTGCTTTAGGATCAGAATGAGTCGCGCCCCGTGCATTGTAGCCAGCGCTGGTCTTGGCATTCGTCTCCGTCTCTGTCTCCGTCTCCGGGCGGTGAGTAGATAAGCGCGGAGGATCGTCGCAACTCTCAAGCATCACAACAACTGCCTGACTTAAGTGTCGAGTTCTCTCTGCCCTTGCTTCTCGCAATGGGCTGAATTGGTCCGTCCTTTAATTCGAATATTTCTTTGTGCCTGACTGCCGAAAAAGGCAACAGGGATAGTACAATGAACCGCATCAGGAAACTCATTGCTCCGTCAGAGTCGTACGAACGGCTGCTAGACAATAATAATGAGGCGAACGCTGGCGACGTGGATGACCCTTCGATTGCCGAGGATGGTGGAAGTCGGTCTGAGTCGAGCTTTTCGTGGCTAGAATATTCCATCTTCTTTCTACAGGGCATAGCGATGCTATGGGCTTGGTATGCTTTTGATCTGCGTGCTTGCCGCCAGCTACTATCGACGTCCTATATGGCGGTTTATCTTAACATCAGCTGACATGGATGCTTGACTACTCCTTAGGAACATGTTCCTCGCTGCCGCCCCGTACTTCCATCACCGGTTCCGTTCCAATGAATGGGTTGTCAAGCACTACCAGCCATCCATCCTGTCCGTCTCGACCGTAACCAATCTGGTCTCAGTTACCACCCTGGCGAAACTGCAGAAGAATGCTTTATATTCGAGACGTATATCACTGTCCCTTCTTATTAATATCGTCGTGTTTAGTATCCTGGCACTTTCAACGGTCGCTTTCAAAGGCGTTTCGGTCGGGGTATACTTCGCTTTCGTGCTGGTAATGGTGTCTGGAGCAAGTCTGGCCACGGGTATTAATCAGAATGGAGTATTTTCATATGTTTCGGGATTTGGCCGTGGAGAATACACGCAGGCAATCATGGCAGGACAGGGCGTTGCGGGCGTTCTGCCATGTATCGTGCAGATCATATCTGTCCTTGCAGTGCCTGAAAAGCGAGATGGTGTGCAGCAGGAATCGTCCAAGTCGGCTTTTGCATACTTTATCACGTCTACCGGTGTTTCCAGCCTGGCGCTGATCTCGTTCCTTTACCTCGACAGACACCGATCCCGCACTGCGTCCAAGGTGCCGGACGAAGTCGACGATGGGATCGCTTCAGCGACCGCAGATCGCAAGGCGGTTGGGCTGTGGACTCTCTTCAAGAAGCTCCGCTGGATGGCTCTAGCTCTCTTTCTTTGTTTTGCCGTTACGATGGTTTTCCCCGTCTTCACAGCTGAGATCGAGTCCGTACGGAGTCCATCTGAGCGGCCTCGACTCCTCCAACAGGCCACCTTCATTCCACTCGCGTTCCTCTTTTGGAATGCAGGTGATCTGATTGGACGGGTGTCCGTCCTGATCCCCCAGCTCTCGCTGGTTCATTTCCCCAAGGCGCTGTTCATCCTGGCCATCTCGCGTCTCGCCTTCATCCCACTCTACATGCTCTGCAACATACGCGGCCGAGGTGCCGCGGTTAACAGTGACGCGTTCTACCTGTTCGTTGTACAGCTGCTGTTCGGAATGACGAACGGATATCTCGGAAGCAGCTGCATGATGGGTGCCGCGCAGTGGGTTGCTGTGGAAGAACGGCAAGCTGCCGGTGGATTTATGAGCTTGATGCTCGTTGCAGGGTTGACTGTGGGGAGTCTACTTAGCTTCCTCGTCGCCAATGCATAATACTTTTGCAGGTCTTGGTATGAAGCATGGCATGGCTCTGTCTTATCTTACGGAAGATGCCTCGGTTATCGTAAGAGCTTATATCACGTAAGAGGTTATATCAAGTCATGAATATATGGATGCGACATCTACGTAGTCAATTGCCATTTCCCATTTCCAAACTCCACCTGTTCATTCCACAATCTGTCAAGGTTGATTGGAAAGACGAGCTGCAACGTACAATGCATTATTATTGATCATCTGCCATCTTTCCTAAGCACATATGTGAATTCTCGTCGCAGGAGACGCGTGTGACAATCTTGATATGGAGTCCACCGGTCATATCGAAGCATCCGCCATTTTAGAGTTGTAATGGTACTACCTACGTATGCGTGCAACGGTCTTTCAACAGTTATTCACAGCACAAGTCGACCGGGCGTTTGGATTTCCTGTGATCAATCAAAATATGTACATTCTTAGTAAGTTTCTGCTCCGGTAGTTGCATACAATAGATGCCTAGAACCGACCCTCTGACTGCCAATCGTCCCCTCAGCTCGAGCTCTGACGCTCAGTCAGGGCTCTCTCGACTTCTGGTGTGAAGTCCGGCACTACTGCGCACAATTATTTATGCAGCATAATTGTCTAGAATTCGGGTGGCACAACGGTTGACAAGGGTCCAAGCTTGAGCGAACAGATCGCCTTTGCATGGTCCCCCCTGTCCATCCTGTCCATCCTGCCTGATTCGGTAACGCTTGATATCATTATTGACGTTTTTTTAAGGACGCACCCCGTCTTTCGCCAAGCATCTATGCTAGTTGCCAATTATGCCTGTCTCAGTTGTCTACTCCGTAGGAGCATACTGCCCCATCCCTGGAGATAATCGCTTACAGAGTACTCCATACCTCTTATCATGTCCAACAGTTCGCAGGTTGCTCCATCACCGGAGCGGCATACTCCGTGGAGTTATGCAGCACTGTGCTCTATGCAAAGAACTACGCACAAGCGGCTTCATTATTCCGAAAACCTGTCATTGGGAGTCAAACACATCTGTGTCACGGATCCATTTTATACACATGCACAGAGAATGAACATCAACCCTTTCATGACGCAAAAGCCGAGGATGACAAGGGAAATTTAGCGCCATCTTACGGCTCTCTGAAACACACTATCTTTAGACGATTCCGGAGAAGGCATCCGCAGCTGAGGAGGCGGAGAATGTCACTGTTCTCGACTAGTGGCTCATCTAACTCGTTTTGATTGTTATAGATTCAATATCTTGTTCAGGAGGTGACCTATTGAAGATACCCCATGACCTTCCGATTACTTACCTGAGTACTTTTGTCCCATGGTGAGTAATCAGAGAGTCGGCTTTTATAAAGTGTTTCTAATTCAATTATGCTCCTGTGGTTTAGGCCCTCTTAACGTTGGGCGTTTAGGCCTCTCGAGGCATCCCGATGGAGAAAGCGTTGCTTGAATTCAACCTGCAAAAAATCGGCTTGTTGAGATTTTAGTTTACGATAGGCAGAGTCCTAACAAATGATAATCAAACACGAACCACGGAGTACAGCCCTAATCACGCGCAGCTCAATTCACGGCTAACGCCCCCAAAGTAGCTTGTCCAGGCGTAGACTATTCGGGGGAATTACGCATTCTCAGCTCACCAGAGAGAGGAGTAATCAGCTAATTTTCCCGGTTAGACCGGCACACGTTAGGCCAACCATGTCGATCCTAACGGACCAGGAGCTGCATTCGAGATACTGATAATATCCCAGTCAAGGCTGCCCAAAACGATGTTAACTCGTTTCCCTTCTTTTTCCCCAGAGCAATATAGCTGGCAGTCTTTATGGACATCTCAAATTCTTCTATTTCTCCTTGACTCTGACGATTCTGGCCATGGCCCTCTCAAGCAACGATTTCACAGTGAATCTATCTCTCTCCGAGGCAATATGCGGAATCATACTGCTGGTAATGCACATAGATATTCATTAAGACGGCCCAATATGGTAAATACATGGCGCTGACGGTGTCTATAATCGCAGTGGATTACGTACTATGTCGGCTACGCCGTCTATTCACTCTATTTCCATCCGTTAAGCAAGTTTCCCGGGCCTAAGCTCACAGCGATCTCCCTCTTACCATACTTCTATTGGGAATTCCGAGGAAAGCTCCACGTCCAGGTCAAGCGGCTGCATGATCAGTACGGCAATGTCGTCAGAATACGACCTGACACGCTCGTATACAGAGCTCCACAGGCGTGGAAAGACATCTACGGGCACCGCAAGTCCGGGGATGAGCCTTTCCTCAAAGACCAGAAATTCTATCTACCCGCTGTCAATGGCTTTCCTACCATCATCAACGCCAACGAAGCGGACCATTCCCGTATAAGGCGCCTCCTGGCGCACGCCTTCTCGGACCGGGCCCTGAGGGAACAGGAACCCCTGCTTCGGTCTTACGTGGACCTCCTCATCGACAGACTGACCGCGCAGGTTGCGGGACCTTCCCGGGGAGTAGTTGACATGATCAAATGGTATAACTACACCACTTTTGATATTATCGGCGACCTCTCGTTCGGAGAGCCATTCAACTGCCTCAAAGACGGTCAATACCACCCGTGGGTGACAGTTTTCCAGTCAGTCAAGGCGCAGCTACTCTTCAGGGTGATGAGGGACTACCCCATCCTTGCCCCCTTGCTCAGAACGATGGCGGCCTCCAAAGGTCTCATTCAGAAGCGGATCGAGCACTTCAACTTGGGCGTGGAGAGGCTCAACCGCCGCCTGCAGCGGCAGACCGACCGGCCGGACTTCATGTCCTACATCCTCAGACACAACGACGAGAAGGGCATGACGAAGCCCGAGATCGAGGCAACCGTGGCGACCCTGATCCTGGCGGGGAGCGAGACCACCGCGACCCTGCTGTGCGGATGTACCTTCTACCTCCTGAAGAACCCGGCCGTGTACCGCAGACTCGTCGACGAGATCCGCGGCGCATTCAAGGACGAGAAAGATATCGATCTGGCGTCCCTCACGAAGCTCCCTTACCTGCATGCCGTGCTCGAAGAGAGCCTACGGATCTACCCGCCCGTGCCCGCCATGATTCCTCGTCGGGTTCCCGACTCCGGCGCGATCATAGACAATCAGTTCGTTCCTGGCGGCGTAAGTCATTGAACATCCTGACGGAAGACTACACACAGGTACGCTGACACTGCAACCCCTCCCGGGGGGGGGGGGGGGGTGGAACGCAGACCTCCGTCTCCATGTTTCAATTCTCAGCATTCCACGCCGAATCGAACTTCGCGGAACCCGAGTCCTTCATCCCCGAGCGCTGGCTCGACGATAATAAGAACGACAGCAGCGACCGATTCGCATCCGATTGCAAGGAGGCCCTGCAGCCCTTCTCCTACGGGCCCCGAAACTGCCTTGGCAAGAAGTACGTACATAATCCTTTTCATTCACATCAGATGAAATCAAATTGACATGACACACTCTAATAAATAAAACATGCTAATACCTCTTCGTCTCCAGTCTCGCATACGCAGAGATGCGCCTCATCCTCGCCAAGGTCCTGTGGCACTTCGACCTGGCGCTGCAGCCCGAGAGCGCCGACTGGACCAACCAGAAAGTCTACATTTTGTGGGAGAAGCATCCGCTGACGGTCAAACTGACGCCTGTGGTACGGAGGTGAAACTAATTACGGAACGAAAAATTTGTTTAAAATGAACGAACGAGTGAACCTCCCTCTCACTTTGGAAATTGCTCTCACTTTGGAAATTGGTGGGAAGGATGGGAAGAATGAGGGAAGAAGAAGGAAAAAAAGGAAAGAAAGAGATGAAAAGAGAGGATGTGAATGAGATTGGCAGATACAATTTCCGAGAAAGATATCTCCTGGGGAATAGTATGATTTTTTCTGTTCTATTTTATTCTGTTTTGTGTCATCGTATATGTCATCATATACATACATGCATTCAATGAACGATTGAACGTCATGGATTCCTAGGATAGGCTGAGTTGAAATCGGGAGTTAAAATAATGTAAAACGGAAAAAGAAACAAACTAAAAATCAATAAATAGAATGAAATAATAAAAGAGCTTCGCTTCACCTTACACCTGTCTGTAGTCCCTCAGCAGACCAGCCTATGAATCAGTCACCTGGTTTCGCAGCTCACGGTACATACATACATACATACATTGAACAACAAGAAATTCCTGCCATTATTGAGATCGGTATCTCAAGATCTAGATCATTTATGTATGCATGTTCATCCTTCCCGTTACACCTCCCGCAGAACGAAACATGTTTTTTTCATATTTCCTGTTATCCACAATCATATACTACCTATGGTTGGTAAGGGATCTATTTAATAAATGTCATATCCACGGATCCATCACTTCCGAAACCAGCAATATTATTGTCGTATATGAACTCCGTATTTGGCAACCACGCTAGATAGATAAAATCATGGTTTACCAATATACAGTACCTAGCTAGGTATTTAACGTCAAAAAAAGCTTCATGTCTCCGTAGTCTAGTACCATTATCATGCATCTATGTACTGTATGAGTATGTATGATTCCATGATATGCTACCCAACAATGGTATCATGCGATCTTTATCTATGCAATAAATCCAGAATCTATCCGCCAAAATAAATACCCAGTCTAGACAGACGCCAGAAACCAAAAACGCCGACGATATCCGTGGGTAAATACGCGCTATACAAGAATGAAATGGGTATGCCGGTAACATAAGGACGAAAATAAAAGCACCCGCCCGTATTCCATGAACGTAACCCCCTCTGAACGGGATCAAATCAATCACCTTCCCCCCGGGTATCACAACAATAATAACGTAAATTGATAGATTAGTAGTAATCCGGGTAACGCTAGGTGAAGAAGTCCTTCTCATGCAACCACTGCGAGTCGATCGCATACGCCACCAGATCCGCGGCGCAGCACATGTCTTCGTGGCCGTCCTTCAGGTCCAGCAGCTCCAGGACCTTCTGTAATCGGTCCGAAAGGGTCTTCTTTAGTGCGGCGACTTTTTCTTGTAGTAGTTGTTCCTGCTGTTGCTGTTGTTCTTGTTGCTGTTTATCACAATGATTCTCTTTGTTCTCCGCATCTGCATTTGGGTCTGCAGCAACATTGACCGCCTTTTTTACCAGATCTGGTTTTGATGACTTGGTCGGTCTCTTTTTGATGTTTTTATTTGCAGGTCGGGGTGTAAGTGGCTCCCTTGCCGCTGTTGGTGGCGGTGGTTGATGCTCAGGCTCGGGCTTCTTGCGTTTCAGTAGGTTCTTCAGGAGGAAGAGCAGCCAGATGAGGTTCGTCTTGGGAGTGTACTCGGCCCAGATTCCGGGGATGTCGGGCGTTTTCTCCACATCTAACGGATTGCCTTTGTAGACCTGCGCGCGCATGCTGTGTTTTGGTTAGATGACTATTATATAAGCGAGAACAAGGCATCCAAAACTTACTATCTATACGTGTCTCGGAGAAGGATTTCATCCTCGTCCCTGCCAATGGCATCGAAGAGCTGTTTCTTGTCAAGATCTGAACACGCGATCTCGGGCTTTTCGTCCGGATTATCGTCGAGTCTGAGCTCCGCACGGGAGAGGGAGTAGTCTATGATGGTGGTCTCGAGAGAACTGAGTCCAAATCCGCTGGACGACTCCAGTTCTTTCGCGGTGAAGGAAGTGGGAGGATCCATGCTCCCGTCTGGCCGTGTCGACCTCAAGCAGATATTGCCAAGATGGAGGTCTCGATGCTGCAGTGATATTTAGCTGTGTACTGGTTAACAGGGATAAGAAGAACTCCTACCTCGAACATGGCATATTCCTCCGCCTTGGCCAGTGCCATAGCGACACCCCAGAAAATATCATAGACCTGGAAAATCGAAGACCAAGAGAATTTCTCCAGTTCGCAGCCAGCGTCATCCATCTCCAAGATGGCCCACAGCTGGGAATCCGGATAGGCCTTTTTATTCGCCGGGTTCGGGTTCAGACAGTCGTCTTTTGTCCGTTTGTACTTCATCCACGCAGCCTGGAACGATTCGGGAAACCGGCCCTGGACGACGTGTACCTCCCTGAACCTGGCAAAGCCGGGGATCGGATCCAGCAGTTTGAGCAGTTTCACCTCCGCCACGATTTCCTCAACGCTGGTGAATTTCTTCGACCCAGGACCGCTCTGCGCCCGCAGAGGCACGATCTTGAACACTCCGTCCCCGTACGCGCGCAGTTTCGCAAGCTTCGACTTGGAGATTTCTCCCCTGCACACTTCCTCCCAAAGGCGCAACTTGTAGACCTCTCCGTAAGAACCCTCCGCGATCTTGACCACCTCGAACATGTTCCCAGCTCGCGCGGCCCACGAGCTGAATTTCTGCACGCCCTGAGATGCGACGGGGGACATGGACTCATCCAGAATGGGACGGGCGTAGGCGTTTGTCTTCTCGTCCTGAACGCAGCCGGACGAGAGACGCGGTGCAGGCTTCTTCTGCTTCCTCGTGCGCCTCCTCTCCGATTCTGTTGACTTTGTGCTTCCCTCTTCTGGCTGTTTGATAGCGGCATCCGACTCGACTGTCGTGGGGATCTTCACTTCCTGCAAAGTCTCGTGATTCGTCTTCTTTGTAGGGGTGCTGGTCGGAGTGACATGCACGATCGGCTTTTCTTCTTCGCGCAGGCTATCTCCTGCTGCGCTCTCCTCTTCCTTCTGTTTCTCTTTCTCCTTCCCCTTCTCCTTTTCTGCGTTGTCCGCCCCTCGCTCCTGCACCGACGACTCCTCAATTTTCACCGCGGCAAGCTTCTCCCGCACATCGTCCAGCCATGTATTGACCGCTTTCACTTCCTTGACTGCTTTTGCTTCGATTGTCGTCGTGGGTCGAAACGGGCTTCCATGGTCGAGAACAGCGCGCGGGGCATCCACCTTCCTCTTGCCATAGACCTTCTTCGATGCGCCGGTCCGTGTCGGCTGTCTTCGCGGTGAGCGCTTGGGTGCCTTGAGCGCAGGGACGGGAGAGAACGGCGGCGAAAGCATAGCGCCAGGCTACGCTGTTCTATCTGGAAATATCAAAGCGATCGCTGTGTTTCGTGGGAGATGGGAGGGAAAGAGACTCGAGACGACCGGGAGGCTGCTGCACGACGCAGACGAGCGATCGCATGCCCTGTTCAGACCGGTGTGAAGCGATGCTGTACAGAGATGTGAAGGTAGAAGATCCGGGGCTATTGATTTCTTCCTCGGAAGGGAATAGTGTGTCTGGTTGCTGAGGTGAGAGCGCGGAGTAATGTTGTTGCGGTGAGCGGAAGAGCGAATTTGGACAAGCCGGCGCCGCTGTCCGTCGGGCAGTGTGACGGCGCGGCACACCTAGGCAGTAAGGTAGGCGGTGTTGAGCATCCCTTTGTCTCTGGGATACTGCCGGTCCTACTTGCCTACATATATCACACTACACAAAGCCCTGCAGATTCTTTCCTTTCCCCTCATGCTTTCGATTCTGTATGACAAGCTACCATAGTTCTAGCTAATAATACTATGACTGAGTGCCGTCACAGGCAGCGGGCTTGCACGGAGCCCTACTCTACTCTGCCTACTGACAGGACATGACCATCGAAACAGACAGCATTAACTTTGTTCTTAAGTCTACTCAGTAAGCTTCTCTCCATTGAAACGCAAGATGTCCTTGAACTGGCCCATTGGCATTACTAACTTGTTAGGTAGTTATTACTCTCTTTCTTGCCGCTAACTTCGTGCACGTGCCAGAAAATATATATGGACACCCAGGGATCCAGGTACTCAGAGTTTCAGTAATTAAAGGGAAAAAAAAGCAAGGGAAGTAAAGATGAGATATCCAGTGGTTAGGCACATTACAGGTTATCGCCAATTCCCAGATCAGATGAATAGATAATACAGCCGGTGTATGAGCATGGCAGCGATGGTCTTTGAAGTACCCCTTATACTACTAGATTGGGAAACACGGGAGAGGGGAAAGAGGGGTCATCTTGTGCCGTCATCCCATACATATCCTACTCATCTTTCATTCGATCGTCGAATAGGGTGTGTAAACCTGGAGTCATGGATCGACAGACGAATGGGCACATCGTCGATCATGTTGCGGATACATCCCGTCTTCATCGCCGCCGGCTGTTCTGGATTTACTTTGACACAGGACGGTCCGTAGATCACCGCCGTCGGGCAATCTTCTTGTGTGGTTAAACGACGATCAAGCAGTGGTGCTCCGTTGCCAAGTCCTTCGAACCCTGGTCAGGGGCCGTCGTGGAGCGCAACTTGGTTGGAGGAGCCATACGGAGTCTGTCTCCTTGCTCCGTAGCGGGGAACCCGTCCGTCGCATGTCGATGGTGAGTCATGATGGGACGCGTTCTGGATCGACTCTCGCGCGCCTTGTCATGGTTGCCCTGCTCTAGTAACTCGGTAGGGAGCCGTACATATGACGGACAACCTTCGAGTTTTGTAGCGAGTACGGATATAACGGATATAAAGTCAATTGATGCCCAAGTGGTCTCCCTTGTATACTCTCGGAGGACTCCATGGTGGCAGCGAATCAAGGGAAAACACGAAGCACGCAGTACCGCGTAGTAGTAAGCGGGGTTTGAACTGAAGAACGGCTTAAGCTCTTAACCGTCTTCAACGACGGCGATATCTGCGTGCATGGAATCATCCCTAATTTAGATCGCTGAAACGGGTAATAGCTCATAGCCAATGAGAACGCGGCAAAACAACGGATGTTTGAACCGTCAGGTACATGTACAGTAGTTGCGAAACCACACTCTCCCCAGACAGAGAGTCGCAGGAAACGGGCGGGTGGGCTTCCCGAACTTCGATGATCCATACGGAGTACATCTGATACAGCACCATCATGAGGGGAACATGCAGGGTGCGTGAAACTGTCGAGGGGCCAGACTATCCCTACTCCTAATCGCCCCTCCACGATAGCATCGACAGTTTGCAATGCTAGACCAGAGCTGTGATCAAAAGCTGAACAATGGCCAGGCGCATGGAGTCGCTTAATGGGTCGATTATTCCTAGGTCTGTTTGTGAACCGGGCTCCTGTGTTATTTTCTCCATGGAGCCCTGTAAGGCTGCAACCAAATCAGGATCTCTAGGTGCCCTGTCCTCCGTGCTTGGGAGACTGGCCTGCGCAAGAACAGCGTGTATCAGCACCAGACCATCGTCTCCACACATGTCTTGAGATAAACGATGACAAGCGTTAGCCTATCATCCTTCGCTTATTTTGCAGCACACTGTGGCGCTTTCTCAGAAGCCATCCGAAGTTTTCCTGGAGCAGTCACCGTAAAACTCCTTTGCTGACTTATCCACAGGCCTGTGCATCTTGTGGGATGCTGTGCACCTCGGTTGCTTTCCACAGGTATTCTGCTCTGTTTTTGGAGCTCCAGAGGTTCTGACAACGGTCTCCTGCTTGAGCATCTCTCGAGAAGACGGCTCTGCCACTGACATCCTGACCACAGTGCTTTTGACGCAGATGGACCCTGGTACAGCACTGCTGCGACGGTGTGTCCGCAGGGTGGCAGGGGTCGAGAGAGAGGGGAGGCTGGCGGGGGTGGCCAAGCGCCCGGGCAGTGACGTTACCGCGTGGAGCGTGCTGGAAGTCCGGCTGTCGACCCGCCCTCCGTACCCTTCCCGTGCCGGCGCCCCCGTGCAATTTTTTTTAAGACCCCTGTGTGTCGACCTGCCTCGGCCAGGCCATCGCGGTCCTCGTATCCCTTGCTCCAGTCCTGCTCATCAATTGTGCGTTTCGTCCGCGAGACGCAAGCGCAGAGATAAAGCCTGTTGCTGGTGGTGTGCAGCGGTGGATGGAGCCGCTGTTGGCCCACGGACTTGCTGCTTTTCTTGTCACGGGGGCGATAGCGAAATCCAGGAAGCACGCGATCCAGCCTCCGCGGCTGCGTTATCACGTCGGGGATCCTTCCATACCACCCTCTCTCGCCGGTCTCTGCTGGACGGCGGCCGTCTTCATCCTGACTGAGTGTTTCTCGTCGATATCGTCACTGTCGGACCCCTCGGGACGTCGAGCTAGCCTCTTCTCAAATGCGTCGACATGGCCTTCAACTTCAACTGGTCGCCGCTTATGGCGGACGCGGGTTTCTACACCCGCGCAAAGGAACTCTTAACCACGGCCCTTAACAAGTCCCCCAAACCCCCCATCATCGTCGACGATATCATCGTGACGGAGCTGAACCTGGGCTCGATACCACCGGAACTGGAGATTCTGGAGATTGGTGACCTGGCGGAGGACCGCTTCCGAGGCATCTTTAAGATGTCCTACTCGGGTGATGCCTTCCTCACCCTGAAGACCCGGGTCCAGGCCAATCCTCTGAATACCTATCTGCTGACGAGGCCTAAATATGCGTCGCCTCAACCGCTGGCCGCAGCGTAAGTTCACCGAGGGCCATCCATGATGGACGTTCGCTCACGGTGCCCCAGGACCCCCTTGACCATTCCACTCCAGATCACGCTCTCCGATATCAAACTATCTGGCTTCATTATCCTGGTCTTCTCGAAACAGAAAGGGATCACGGTGGTGTTCAGAAATGACCCTCTGGAATCACTGAAGGTGTCTTCGACTTTCGACTCGATACCGTTCGTGCGGGATTACCTGCAGAGGGAAATTGAGGCTCAACTGAGAATTCTGTTCATGGACGAGCTACCGGTCATCATCCACCGCTTGTCATTGCGACTGTGGGTACCCGAATATCGTGACCGCGAGGAGGAGCAGAAGAAGGCGGATGATTCCGAGGGCCCTGGCCAGGATCCCCTGGCCAGCCCTCCCCAAGACCCCGTGGATGCTTTGGGAAATGCCTTGAATGCGTCGGAAATTGCGTCGCTGTCGCTGGAATCCGGGGTCGAAACTCACTCCCTGTTTTCACAAAAGAATCTACTGCGTCTCGCCGCTCTTACGGACTCGCAGCGGACCTTGTCCCTGTTCACTCCATCTATCCGAGAGGTGGTGTACCGGGCGTGGACCGGTCCCTCTGAACCGGGAGAGGGGCCAGGGAATATTGGATCTCCCATGAGCCCGACCCTGTCGAGGACGCAGTCCAACCTGGGCAGCTCGATATATTCCTTACAAGACTCCGCAAGCACCGTTTCCATGCAGAGCCGACCGTCGATGTCTAGCCACAGCTTCAGCGGGTACGGCTTGAGCCTGGGTTCGGGACGCCACTCGAAGGCGCATTCGAGGAAACGGAAGAAGCGGGTGGTGGATCTGCGCCGCCCGAAGACTCCCGAGGATGCGGAAAGCGTAAGTGGTGAGAGTGCATTTACGGAGACCAACAGTTCTCGCTCTGTGTGCTCAGCACCACCGCCAATTACGGAGGAGAAAAGTGACGATCCTGTTACCCCCCCTATGTCTCCGAAGAGCGCTGCTCGATTGCCGACCATCCACGAAAGACGAAGGCTGAGCAACCCCTGGCAGCAGACTGCGCAGACCGTGCGACATCGCGGATTCCCAAGGGATTTCATGCAGGAACCCGGTGAAGCCTCGTCTTCGTCTGCGCCCATCCGGGACATGCCTGAAAACCGGCGTTCAGCTCCGGCTGCGGCTTGCGATTCCACTCCCCGAACTTCTCACCGACTGCAGGGCAATTATCCGTATGCCGGTGAAAAGCGCGAAGGTGGACCATCCATGGCATCATCGCGCCATCTTCCCGCTTCCATCCTTCCTTTGATGGATGCCGTGCCTGCCAATGGACCCGTGGAGCAGGCATGGGTCGCAAAGATGGCTAATGAAATTGCCCAGAGGATACATGAAGAGAAGTTTGGGGCCGGCAACTTCTGGGATCACCGCGACCAGGAGGAAATCCCTCCTCCTGCGTATGGCCAGTGAACCACAGAATTCCACCGTATACTAACTGTATATATTATCTGGAGTTTTGATTCCCGCCTGTCTTCCTGACTGTACCCGAGACTCGCCTGGGAAGTTATGACCGATACGATGTTATGATTGGGAGCGTGCCCTAATTTTCTTTTTCCAAGCCGGGAGTTTGGGAGTACTGAAAACAAGGTGGACGTCCTTTCTCTTTTGTATATGCTGGATACCATCGTTCTTTGGATTTTTGGTTGGTTGCTTTCGGTCTTAGCTGGCTGGGAAACTCTGGGACGGTGCGGTGGAACGGGAGCGGTTTACGATGTCGTGTCATCTAACGCCACTCTACTTACATTAGATCTAATGCCATCGCTATATTTCCTTCGTATCGTGTCCCGATTAGAATTCTAGTTTTGCCATGCTCGCGCCGCTGTCAGGCGCTGCGGGTTTTCCAGAAGGTCGGGTTGCGGCCGTGGTAGTGTGTGTGGAGCCGGACGAACAGCTGCTTATCTCGCCTCCGCAGAAACTCGAGCTTCTCCCGCCCCAGCAGCTCAACCACGGCCCTCAACCCTTCCGCTTCCCTTTTCCTCTTCCCTCAAGCGCCACGCTGCACCAGTCACCGGCCGTGAGTTGAAGGGTACCATCCTCCGGATCTCTCTTCTCACAATGGCTGGCGTGCTCAAGAACGTGTTTGGCGGACCCTCTCCGTCGCCTGTTCCAGCCAAAGCCGACGATGGTAGGTTTGCTGTCATCTACTACAACTGCCAATTCCTCCAATCCAGGACTCGACTGCTTACACACTTGTCGTCTTTGCCTTTCCAGACTTTGTGGACTTCGCTGGCGCACCAGAACCGTCGCCGGTCTCCATCTCGGCCTCTCCATCCGCCGCGACGCCCGCAAGTCCTCTATTCGGCGTTCCTCAACCTGGGACTTCCCCCGTGCCGTACACAAAATGGTACCGGATCTGGGAGCGGACGTCGCCTCGGGACTTCATCCAGGAGGCGCTGATTATGCCCTTTATCATCCTCATCATCGCATTCCATCTCTGGGGCACGCGCAAGAACAGGCGCAAGGCGAAGGCGTGGGCGCAAGCCCATGTGCCGGTCCTCCAGAGCGAGTTTGCCGTCGTCGGGTTCAGTGGCATCCGGAGGCAGATCTCCGCGGAAGCGATCGAGGCGTCTGAACTGGTCAGCCCGGACAGCGTGCTGAAGGAGAAGTCGCCGCAGGAATTTGTGTCCTACGCGACCGGTAGGCAGAACGTTGCCTTTGTCGACATCTCCATCAAGTTGCTCAAGCGCTACAACCCGATCCACTTTGCGTTTGACTATATCTTTAGTCTCTTCTTCGACAGCTGGCCCGTGCCCACGGAGAAATTCGAGGCCGTCGCGTATGCGTTTGATGGGAAGGAGAAGGAACTCGTGCCCGTCCCCGCGGGCGACACCAGCATCATCAAGGTGCCCAACTCGAGCTATGACGGGTTCGTCTGGGCCGTGGTGCACAAGAACCACATGCGCAAGTTCCGCCAGGATCGCTACGATGCCTCCTTGACCTTCACCAAGGACAACCCCAAGCTTCCCAACTGGGTGACGGTGATGAGCGAGAGCGCGGAGATCACGGACACCCTGCTCACTGCGGACCTTATCAAGGCCGTTGAGCAGGCGGGTGACTTGTTTGAGTATTTGATTATCACTGACCAGCCTGTTGAGAAGCCTACCAAGTATGCTCGTCTTCAACCCATCCGTACATTAAGATCTGATCGGCTGACATCGTTCCCAGGATCGAGGAGACGACTCCCAAGAAGCGCGTCCACCTGTCCATTCAGATCCCCTCCTCCGCCGCCAGCTACGCCTCCACGATGCCTCTCTTCAGCCTGTTCCTCCGTCTCCCCGACATGCTCGTCTCGTCGGCCCACTTCCGACCTGAGGTGATGCGGAAGCTTCGCAACACTCGCGAAGAAGAGATCAGGCGGCTGCGCCGAGCCGACGAGGAGGAGAAGTCCGAGGAGCGCAAGCTCCAGCTCGAGAAAATGAAGAAGGAGGAGCGCGAGCGCACCCTGCGCAATATGAGTGCCGAGGAGCAGCGCAAGTACCTCGAGCGGGAGAAGGAGAGGGAGCAGAGGCGCCTGCTGAAGAAGCATACGCGGAAAGTATGAATGGACTTGGTGTATCATTCTTAATGCGACCCAAGTCTATCTTCTCTCCGCTGTATTAGGGTTTCTTTTCTCGGGGAAGGGGCGAGGAAAGGACAATTTAAAGATTCTCCCGTGTACTTACCTACATGCCTAGGTACCTTGTATGTATGTACGATATGCGATGAGTATGCAGATGTCGAAGTATGGATATGTATGACAGATGAGACTGGGAACGCAAAACCTTGCATTATGATCTTTTCTCGCTGTCGAATGAGTTCACTTGCCACTGGCATGCATATGCACACCTCTCCACGTTTGCGGCTCCCCGCAGAACGTGAATGTCCATCCTACCTATTTTCTGGCTGCCTCATCTTTGTCTATGATATTTCAAGAAACAGGGATTACTTGAGGGGTAAACCTTCGCTGGGGTGTGAGCCTCCGATGGCATCGAATACCCGGCCGTACCTATGAAAGTCCCAACATATGCAACTTCTTCACATCCCGGTCGCCTCTTCAGCTGTTGCCATTTCTATGCTCAAAGGTTAAAACATGAGCATACCCGTCTTGGTGGCCACTAAGACGCTCTCCGAACCGCTTATCCGTTTTTTCCTGTCTTCCTGGGCTTCTTCTCCTCGTCCGTTGTCCGCAATGACAGGCCTGTTGCACGAGCAATGGCAGGTTCGCCTCGTCGACCAGGGTGCACTTGCTGTTATGGCATCCGGCATCAGCGACTTCCCCAGAAGATCTGGGCCTCGAGTTGAGCAGTCGCGATCAGGCCTCTGCAGAGTATCTATCTAATGGACATTCTACCCGCGAATCCCCCATGTCCTCTCCTTATCTCTCCCACCACTCTCTCACATTTACCACTCCGACTTCTCTAGTTAGAGTAGCATTTACACATACGCTCTTTTGTCTGTTGTTTATTGCGTTGAACACTTGTTTGTTGCGTGCTCGATCTACATACTTATGCAGCTCTTCCGGTTCGCTACTGTCCTTGTGCTTTCGGCACTCGTTGGCTTTTCCACCGCGTTTCCTATGAATGGATCTTCTACTCATGAGACGGATGAGAGACATCAACTCGCCACGCGGGGCTCTCCTGTCCCCGTCGGTGCTGTGATTGACAGGTGCACGGTGCCCGGCACCGTGGCCCTGACCTTCGACGACGGACCGTTCATCTTCACGGATAAGATTCTCAACATACTCCGTGCGAATGGAGTTCGCGCGACCTTCTTCGTTACTGGCCAGCTTCATGCAAACATCGTCAACCACGGGGAACTTGTGCAGCGTGCAATTGCGGAAGGCCATCAGGTCGGGTCTCACACGTATGTACCCGCCATTACCATTGACCAGGACTTTTTGTCTGCAATCATACAATTATGATAGATGATTCCTACGAGTTTGAGACGTAATGAGCTGATTGACTCCTTAATCTGCAGCTGGGGTCATCCCTGGCTAGCCGGCTTGGATTACGGTACCATTGTCGGACAGATGACACAACTCGAGTCGGCCTTCCTCAAGGTCCTAGGACGCTTCCCGACATACATGAGACCTCCATTTCTCGCTGTCGACGGCGTGGTCCTTGATGCTATGAGCCAGTTGGGCTACCACGTTATCAGCGCGAGCATCGACACGAAAGACTACGAGAATGACGACCCCGTTGCGATTATCAACAGCTTTAACAAGTTCAAGGCTGAACTGAACGCCGGAGGCACCATCTCTCTCGCTCATGACGTCCATCGGAACACGGTTGATTTCCTTGTGCAGGCTATGATAGATGAGGTGAGGGCGAGGGGTCTGAACCGTATGTCCGCTGTTTCCTTCTACTCCTCGTGCAATTGCATGTTTATGGATCGAGCTGACGCCTCATGATAGCCGTCCCCGTGGGAGAATGTCTGGGTGATCCACCAGAGAACTGGTACCGGGGCGCTCGTTGAATAAGGCTTCTGTCCTTTATTCATGACTACTAGTATGTCCGCTCCTTACCGCATCCTTTTATATCGTATTCTTTCCTAGATAGATCCTAGATAGATTGAGCTTCAATACAGTTTGGGACGGTCCTGATTCATTGGATTTTTCTTGCGTAGATCTCTGTGAGTTGTGTAAGGTAGAGGCAAGAACGTACGAATTCAGTTTTCTCTGTATATGTTATAATCTACAGTGCCTGCACTGCTGGGGGTTTATCATGGCTTCTGCTATGTTTGCTGTGGGATACGATATCACTGGCCATCAACGCGTCCGATTGCAATTGTGTAAATCTCGAGTGACCTCTTGTTTCTATGTTGCTCGTATGTAATACCAACCAGATTTGACGAGTGACTAGTGTGTCCTGCATGTACGGGACATACATGCCTGGTAGAGCAGGGCTCCGGAACTCCGACGTTGGAGACGCCGGAACTCCGGTATGGCGCCGGTTTCCGCATATACTCCGTATACCATGTATCTTAAACCCTGAAACTTAATTCCATTGTCTCTTCCAGATTATTTAGTGAAGATTCAAAGGATAACAGTTTCTCCCACAAGTAGATTCAGGAATTGAGGTGACCTCAACCGTGTTATCTGCCATATCCATTCTAAGGTAGGTACCTCTATATAGAAATACTTCCTACTTTCCAATTCTACAGATATCAAGCAATATAACAAGACTAACGAACAAAACTAGAAAAAAAAGCCCACCACCATGACCGAAAAACAGCAAGCCCCATCTTCCTCACCTTCATCGTCAGGTTCCGTCTACGTCACCGACCACAACCCCGCCGTCGTCCGCACCCACCGGTGGCGCACCGCCTCCAACTCCGCCGCCCACCTCCTCCCCCATCTCCGCCCCGACATGGCCGTCCTTGACGTCGGCTGCGGCCCGGGCACCATCACCGTCGACCTCGCCCGCAACCATGTCCCCGGGGGACACGTCACGGGCGTCGAGTGCGTGCCCGATCCGCTGGACGCGGCGCGCGAACATGCTGCGCAGCTGGGCGTGACGAACGTCGACTTTGTCGTTGCGGACGTGCTGGATCTGCGTGCCGGTGGCTTCGAGGACGGGAGCTTCGACGTCGTCCACGCGCACCAGGTCCTCCAGCACGTGAAAGACCCCGTGCAGGCGCTGCGCGAGATGCGGCGCGTCGCGAAGGCCTCCGGCGGGATCGTCTCCCTGCGCGAATCCGCCTCCATGACTTGGTACCCCCGCCTGCCCGGGCTGGACAGATGGTACGATCTCTATCTTCGCGTCGCGAGGGCCCGCGGCGGGAACCCCGATCCGGGATCGTACCTGCATGTGTGGGCGCAGAAGGCCGGATTCGAGAGGGAGAAGATGGTCTGCTCGGCGGGGACGTGGTGTTTTAGTTCCGAGGAAGACAGGAGGTGGTGGAGCGGCGTGTGGGCGGAGAGGGTGGTGTCGGAGGCGTTTGTGAGAAGTGCGCTGGAGGCGGGGGTGTGTAAGGATAAGAGCGAGTTGGAGGAGATCGCAGAGGCGTGGAGGGAGTGGGGGAGGTGTCGGGATGGGTGGTTCGTGGTGACGCATGGGGAGGTGGTTTGTTGGAAGTAGGTTTGGAGTCGTATTCTCAGGTTAGGGTAGGGACGGATGGATTGATGGATACATAGCTAGGCTTTCCATTCAACTGGAACAGCTGGACAAAAGATAACAAAGGGTTTGCTTGAGATTGAAAGATCAATTCTTAAGATTCCTGCATTGACTCCCTGCTCGTCTTTTATATACAATTGTACATCACAACCTCATCTGATCCCTCCGCGGATCAAAGTACCCCGCCAAAAAAAAAGAAAAGCATTGACGGACGCACTTTTCCATCCTAGTGCAGGCGAGATGCATCGTTCAGGGGAGTCTTTTGCAGTTTATTTCTCGCCGAACCAGGTCTTGTGGCCCTGTTCGAGGGGTTAGTGTCGAGTCTAGGAATAAAAGACTCCGATATGCGCATATTTTCGGGTCCGCTGGAGAGGACCGCGGGAACAGGAGGGATACTTACAAGGACCAAACGGCACATGGCGTAGGTGGTAGCTAGGAGAAGCACGGTCAGCGATAGAAGGACGCCAGGTCTCGAGCCGGGTAGGTGTACTCACCGACGGCCATGCCGTACGTGGAGATGAGGTAGGGCCACATGATGTAGCCGCTGCGGGGGGTCTTTAATTTTTGCAATTCAATGTCAGATGCATCCCGTCCGGCACTAAGACATGATCCGGGTCAAACTGACCTTCCACCACTGACGTTTGCCGTCGTTCTGCTGGAAGAGGCGCTGGTAGTAAGGGACGCGGTTCTCGCGGAAGACGAATCTAGGGTAGAGAAGGGCTCCGAGTCAGCATTTCACGGGTAGTTGACAGGCTTGCCTCTGCCGGTCTCGTTCAATTGGTCCGAAGAGGCGTGGAATGGTGGGTTGTTGAAGACATCCACACCCACGGCGGGACTGTGCGAACAGCGATTCCAGCAGGCAGCGGGGGAGTACACGTACCCGGCGAGACGAGGAACAGTGCGGGAGACCATGGCTGCGGTTTTGTATCGCAAAGGACGGGAATCCGGAGTTGTGGAGGAGGTCAATGGGCAGCAAGAGAGAAGCTGGCGGTCGTTTCTGCTGGACGTTCGCCTGGACGGCGCGGGAAACTCTCGGATCGCCCGTCAGCTCACCTGGATTAGTCATCCGCTCACGTGATAACCTGCGCTAGCCGGTCTCGGCGTAGCGGGGTCAGGGCTGCGCCCGCGCGGACGTGGGCTTTGACGCTCGGTCTGGGGTCGACACGGACACCGCGAGTGGACGGGACCGGGGCTGCGACAGGTCTTCGTATCATGCCAATTGTGCCGTTATTATTTTCCGGGAGACGATAATAATGGTCGAGTGTCCTATCGCAGCCATTCCGTCCTGCATGCCTCATGCGCCCAGCTCTTCTGAGGCTCCTGAAGAGGCCGTCGGCTGTCTCGTTTCTGGACACCCTCATTTCAGCACGCCTCGGGATCGAGCAATTTGACTCCAAGTATGAATGTTTACGATGCCAGGCACGTCGAGTGCAGCGGGGTGCGACTCCCTGCGAACAACCGTCTGCCCCAGATGTCGAGAGCGAACAGCCCGTCCGTCGACCCCAGACGGTTTCCAAACCGCAGTTGAAGTTCCGTGTTCATGACCTCGAGTCTCCGCACAAGGAAACGTCTCCTACCGGAGCGCAGACTGTACGCGGTCCTGGGGCACACTCAGCTGCGGAGGGTTCTACGTCTACGACAAATTGGACTCTGATCCCCGAGATACTCGACTACGAATCGGATGTGGGCCACCTGGAGGACATCGGGAGTCGACTAGTCGATGACCCTATTCGCCGGCACGACTTTGCACTTTGGGAGGAGCTTCTTCGGTACCGGCAGCGCCATTACGGAGAGAAGGGCACATTGGATATCTGGGAGGGCCTCACGGTCAGACTAGATGGCGTGGACCTGCCTGTGGAAGGCGAGAGGGCCGATCTGTTCTGGCAGAGCTTTGTCGATATCGGGCTCAAGAGGGAGCGGTTTTTAGATGACCTGGCAGATTATGCTCTCCAGCTCTGGAAGAGAATCGGGAAGAGATGGAGCAAGTTCTACGAAGCGGTTGTCGGTGGTTTCTTCGAGCGTGGGCTGCCGCAGCAGGCTGTCAGATGGCATCACAAGCTGCAGCATCCTCACTTGTCGTCCCCGGACGACATCGCGAGAGTCTTCAACCAGGCCCTGTCCTGCGTTCCCCAGTCCGCTGCAAAACATTTCATGAGCCCGACGGCAGACTCGCCGCGCAATTCACATCAAGGCTTGCGGGCCTTTCGGCAAATATGCCGCGCCACGAATGGTCACAGAATCTACGCTGCTGTCATTTCGACTCTCATGAAGCATGGTCGGCCTGCTGACGCTCTTTCCATGCACGATTTCCTGGTCAAGCAAGAGGATCACCCTCGACATCTTGAAGAAGTGCAGCCCTTGCTAGAGCACGCCAAGTACTGTGAGTCGCGGGCGACCTTTCGGAAACTTCAAATATATGTCGAACGCCGGTTTCTTCGAGGGAAAAAGCCTGCCGGCCAAAAACCGCTTGCGACAGAAAAGACGACAGCAGAAGCAGATGTGGGGGGTTGGCTTAAGGAGAAACCTTTTAAAGACGAGTTTGGGGCACGACTCTTCGCGACTGAATCTCTTAGCTTCAATATGATTCTCGGAGGCCTAAAGATGTTTGGTGTCTCCACCATCGGGCCGCACTCCTTGAGAGAGATGGCGCTGAGAGCTCACGGGGCGCATGACATTTTGAACAAGATCAACGAGCTCGAGAGGGCCGGTATCTCCATTGGGAATTCGGTATTCTCAAGGGTCGTACGAAAACTCGCGTCAGAGAACAGGGAAATAATGCTGCATGACCTCCTGCATAGTGATGAGCATCCTGACGTACTCGAGGACGTCGGCACTCAGGAGTCGCTGCTAGTGTCATATTACTTGGCCCGGGATTGGCGTCAGTACAACATGACGCTCGCTATTCTCAATGAAATCTCCGAGGAGGCACCAGAATTGTTCAACGTCCACTTTCGGAAGCACATAGTGGCTGAGGAATGGACCGCAGCTTCTAGGGTCGTGGATGAGATGAGCGTGCATGGGAAGACGCTCTCCGACCACAGCATAGGTTTCATGGTTCGACACGTGCTCACTCCACGAACGAAGGGGGTAGCGCCTGTGCCGAAGCGACGTGACAATCCTGTTGATGAAGTGACCTTCGTGAGCCGCACTTTGCAACGGGTCGTGAAGTCCGGCGGGACGGTTCCACCCGAGCTCTGGATTGAGCTTCTGAAGCGTCTGGGGATGAGTAACCGCTGGGACGATGTATGGAATCTCTGTCTTTGGCTTGCACACCAATATTCGCCGAGTATGGAGCCTACGGTGTCGCGCTGGCTTCCCTCGTCCGGTCCGGATGCAGGATCAGATAAGGAGGGCGGTGCGCTGCCCAGACGGAGTGATGGCATGCTTCGAGCCATCTTCAACCCGCGGATGCAGATGGCCATCGTCGCATGGGGCTTCCGGATGCGCCCCTCCAGCAAGCCGGACACCAAGACGTACAATCCGTTCAACGTGGAGGGCGAGAATCTGGTCCCTTGGGTGCGCGGTCTGGTCCTACTCCGCGAACTTGAACAGAAGGGTGTTCGACTCCGGCTGGGCGTGATTCGCCGGGCGTGCCGACACCGCCTGGCGGTGCTTTTCGGTCGCCCTCGACATTCCAGCAGGCGATGGAATCGACTCCTGCGGCGTGAGAACCCTTACAGCGCAGAGCGCGTCGTGGGGGATATGCGCAGGGCCTGGGGACCTTCGTTGTTCAGCGACCGGGAGGTCCGCAACATGCACCGACTGGTGAACCCGCCGACCTCCAAGATGTCGCTACGGAGGACCCGCCGCACCCTGTGGAGAGAAGCCAACCTGAGAGGCAGAGCCTTTTTGAATTCGAGATGAACGAGTGCGTACGGAGTATATCGCCTTGTAATGGAGCCTATGCGTATGAGCATGCTTGATACCTTGTGACTTGACGTTTCATCAGCTGTATTCGAATATTTGCTGTATAGAAACGGTCATCGCCACGCCCTGCATAACGAGGATCAGTTATTGCAAGATTTATCTTGGTCTGCAGCCGGGCGTTACGCTTATAGATATAGATCTGGGCTAGACGCAACGTCATCTGCTCGGATATGAGAATCGAAATAACATCGTTTCAACCTCACATCCTGCTGCTGTCAGCCATATCCGTAACCATTTCCACCGTATAGACTGAATTGGTAGCAGTAGAGACGATTTCTGTGCCTCTGAGCGTAGGTTGGCTGGTCGACCTGAAGATCCCGCATTGTTGCCGAAGCGACGAATGCAGTTACACAAGAGTTCAGGGCCAAGAACTGCAAAAGAGGAAGATCATTCGAGATCCCAGAAGGCTGACGTTGATCCACGCGGCCTTCTCCACTCCCTCTCTCTTGGCAGCCATGTGGTGGAGAGGTGCAGGCGAGCAAGACAAAGAGGGGACGTCAACAAACAGGCGATCCGGCCAGTCGGGCGCAGCCACCGGCGATGCTAAGAATAGCGGCAAGTCATCGCTTCACGACCCCGACGCTGGGCGGAGCAGCGCTTCCGCAGCCCAGACAGACGTGAGACACTCCGCCGCTTGTCTCTGCCTCATGGGGTTCTCGACGATGTCGCGTGCAAAAAAGCGGGCCGCTATTGATGCCTGTACCCTCTGTGGAGACCGCTGAAGCTTTCCTCTGTTTATCAGAGGCGCAGCGGCCATGATCAGGCGGCCGCCCGGATGTCCTCCCTCAGCCTTCCTGATTCACTTTTTCACCTGTGTTGTCTCAGGCTGATGGGTTATTCCTTTTCTTTCTTCCGTCGTCAGTTCCCTTTCTCCTTCCATCTTTGAGAGCTGTTTGATCTGTCCCGTTTGATCAAACCCTTTGCATACTTTACAAATTGCCCATCTTGGAAATAGGAGCGAACTTCTCTGCGTTCCCATCACATCCTGTCTGGCTCCTGAACTTCCCTTCTCGGGGCGTCTCGGTCCTGTTCAGGAGATATTGAACTGTTGGCCTCAGGTTAGCCTGCCGCGATGCGTGCTTTCAACGACCTCATAGCCCTTCTTCCTCTTCTCTCCGCGCCCATCGCCGCGGCGACAGAGTTGACGCGCCGTGAGACCGCATGCAACAACTCACCAGACCTGTGCTCCAAGTCCTATGGTGAGATCACGCACTTGGGCGCACACGACAGTCCCTTTGTCAGGGATGCTTCGACGGGATACTCGACTTCTGGGGATCAGTGAGTTGCCTGGAATAGGTGCGGGTGTTCAGTATACCGACACTGACACTCCAGGTACTACAACACGACGGTCCAGCTAGACGCGGGAGTGAGGCTGGTGACGGCTCAGGTCCACAGTCAGGACAATGCGTGGCATCTGTGCCACACGAGCTGCAAGCTCCTGGATGCTGGGACGCTGCGCAACTGGCTCTCTGAGATCAAAACTTGGCTTGATAACAATCCCAATGAAGGTGCGCAGAACCATTGGATAAAAACAGCTTTGGTACAGAATTCGCTGATCATTTTCCATTTAGTCATCACCGTGTTGCTCGTCAACTCCGACAATGCATCCGCCGAGGACCTTCACGCCGAGTTTGAAGCCGCAGATATCGTCAAATACGCATACACGCCGACCTCCCAGACCACCCCACCAGAGACGTGGCCGACCCTGCAGGAACTGATCTCCAACGGCACCCGGATGATGACCTTTGTCGCCTCTCTGAGCGCATCCTCCAACACGGTCGCCCCGTACCTCATGGACGAATTCACCTTCATCTTCGAAAACCCCTACGACGTGACCTCGCCCTCAAACTTCTCCTGCCAGCCTGACCGTCCGTCCTCCGTGAAAGGGAACATCGAGTCCGCCCTGTCCTCCAACCGGCTGCCATTTATGAACCACTTCCTGTACCAGAGCGAAGCGCTGGGCATCGAGATCCCCAACGTGGACCGCATCAAGACGACCAACGCGCCCTCGGGCGGGACGGGCAACCTGGGCGACGCGGCGGCCAAGTGCAAGAGCGCCTGGGGCCGCCAGCCGACGTTCATCCTGGTCGACTTCTTCGACCAGGGCCCCGCCATCGAGACGGTGGACTCGCTCAACGGCGTCTCGGACCCCGTGGGGCGCAAGGCCGTGCCGGACACCAACTCGGAGGCGCAGACGAGCGCGGGTTCCACCACGTCCAACGTCTTCAAGGGCCTGGTGGATCTGGTCAACTCGGTCAAGGACGGCGCGAACCCCAGTCTGGGGAACTGGATCTGGGTCGGCGGGAACTGGGGCAGTTTGCTGGGCGGGGGGATCGACTTGTGATCCCGATCCTGCCTGATCCTGCGTGTTGTTTTTTTTTTTTTTTTTTTTTTTTTTTTAAATTTTCTTTCTCAAAAACTCCTTGATGGCGATGGTCTCTGTCTGATCACGACGATGATGACGACCGTGCCTAACCGTTAGGTTTCTTTTTCTCGAGTTCTGATACTTGTTTTCCAAAACTGCTTTATTGCCTGTCCCTGAATGACAGGTTGGGTTGGGATATCATATCAGGTCTGGGTAGGTTCCTAAGGAGTTTGTGTAGGTATATGGCATCACGGCGTTTTGGGTGGATATCGATATCGATTTCATTACCAGCATATGGGACGGGTGGCCTCTTGCGTTGTCGATTTGGTATGTACTGTACAGTGCTTAGGCTCGGAAGGGACCAAAATTGAACAAGAAAAAATACATATTCCTACGTATCTGACACGGATGCAAATACAGCCATTATATAATGCAGTAATTGAACCATTCTTCACATTAACTGTACGACGTGAAACTTTTTTTTTCCATGGCCAACGCATGATCTTGTACTGTACAGTACATAGAACCAACCAAGGTCGTCAAGTTAGGTTCCGACCGACCGACTCAGCTGCAACCCTCCTTCCCCAGCAGCTTCCGCACGGCGGTCACCTTGTCCTCGAACGACTGGTGCTTATCCGTTCTGTATGTATAGTGGTCAGCAAAAAAAAGAAAAAGAGGGAAGGACGGAAATAAAACAAGGGAGCAGGGGCAAGGGGTTCCGCGCACAAACCTCGACCCGACGCGGATGTCCGTCTGGATGCGCACGATGCCCTGCTCGTGCAGGATGGTGTGCGCCTGCCCGATCACCTGGAGGACCTTGTCCCAGGGTCCTTCTGCAGGCAGACAGATCAGTCAGTTGCTGTATTCCTATATATATATATATATATATGTATATATGTATGTATGTATGTATATATGGGTAAAGGAGGAGGACTCACCCAGCGTGGTGCCGGCCGAGTGCATGACGTACTTGAGGCCGGACTTCTCGACGAGGCGCTGCACGTCGGCGATCTGGGCGGAGACGGAGGGGGTTGCTGTTCCCATCTGTAGTTCCGTGGATTGTGAGTACACACACACACATATATATATATACACACTATCAACGTGAAGGAGTTTCAATTCTGGTCGTTGGTGAGGAATGGGAGGGGTTATGATGGGGTCTGCTTGCAAGAGCTGTGAGAGTCGATGTATTATATACAGGGAGCATGTATATGTATAGAGATGTCAGATCAGATCAGACTAGACTCTCGGGGTCTCTCTCTCTCTCCCCCTCTCCCCCTCCCTCCCTCTCTTTGGGTATAGTGATAACGTGCATTGAAAGCTAAACAAGAATACTACGTCCCGCAACCATGACGTAGAGGAACCGACGCACCGGGATCAGGCAGAAGTCGGCCGTGCAGTGGGCCGGGGTCGGGATGGAGGAGATGGAGGTCGCTCCGGAGATGGATTCCATTGTGGATCGAGTCTTCGAGTCGATTGATGGGGCGTGCTGCTTCAGGTTCACGCAAGGCGGACCGACGTCACTTGTTGGGCGGTGTTGGGGGCTCGGGGAGGATAAAACGGTGATGATACGGGTCGATGGCAGATGGATGGATCCTGGAGAGCTGCAAACGTGACAGTGAGCAGTGAGATGGAAGATGGTGTTCTGTTTGCTTGATGTCGAACTGGCGGGGAGCGCGACATGACGCCAGTGGCGGGGCGCGCGCGCCGAGCGGCCGGGTCGGTGGTCATCGTAGGGAGATTCTTCTCGAGTCTCTCGACCGCGAGTGTCTGCACCGCTGCATCAAGGCCTCTGCTTGCGGCTTCACAGCCTCTTGGGCACGGGCGCACCCCTGCTAGCGAGCGTGCTAAGCGCGAGCTAAGACTCAGCACAAAGGGCTTCCCCAGGCCCTGCACGCTGCTCTCGGCGATCGTCCCACCAGACGTCGGGGGATCGACTCGGCGACTCTTGACCTCGTCCAGCCGGGCAGCCTTATGGCATCATGCCAGCTCCTGGCTGACTCTGACCGACCTGGTCGTGCAGTCATCTCCCTTTAAAAGCCAGCCCGTTCCCCTGTCTCTCTTTCTCGCACCGAGTACGCCGTCCTGGTGTACTTCCGCAGCACCTCTACACCCTCTGTCCTGGACCGTCGGTCCGGTCGTGTCCGCTCGTTTCCACGGCTGGTCGCGCACCCGAACCGGCCGACCGGCCGACATCTCCCATCTCCTCGTTTCTCTCTTGCGTCCTCGTCTCTCGACGCTCTCTCTGGTGGAAAAAAAAAAACTTCGATCGGCCCCCCTCGATTGACGGTCGGGCGGACGTGCCGTCTCGCTGATTGGCATGGACCCGGTCCAAGGTGTCACCGATGCAGCGACAACGAAACCCTGCATCCACCTGCACGTCACCAAGCCCTGACCCCAACCGCTAGCGACATCGCGTCTCCATCTCTCGGTCGTCTCTAGCCGCCGTCGCTCCAGAGACATCCGGTCTGTCGGGCTGTCGAGCGGGCCCTTTACTACGGTTGCTACTGTTACTATCACTACTGCTGCTGCTGTGTCATTCGGCGGCTCGTCTCGCGTTGTTGAGATATTGCCCTTTCCTGATCCGTGCTCGACTGGTCATTCTGCTACTGGGGTCGGCTGTCCTTTTAGCTCGTGCGTTGTTTGCTTGCTTGCCCCATCTCTTTCCATTCACCAGCGTAATTCATAATTGAGATTTCGACTGGCACGAGACGTGCCTCCATTGGCCTGTGTGTCCTGCATCTCGCCTGGTGGGGCGTCGACCAACCTGCTTGGGCCTGTGACGTTTGCTACATAGAGAGAGTGGGTGTTGGCCATGTTCTCCTCGCATCGAGGGCTGCCTGAGGAATTTCGATTCAACGGATGACCAAACCAAACACCCTGGAGCTCCCGCCGGGAGTCCAGCTGCTCTACCTCGCCGAGGGCGGCGCCAACATCGTCTACCGCATCGTCGTCGCGCCCGTCGACATGCCGGTGGCATCCAAGGAACATTATGCTCCCCCCGCGGAGATCGAGGACGCCTGCCTGCCGCAGCACCTGAGGGGCAAGTTGCTCCGGCTGCGCAAAGACATCACCTCGGGCGTCCCCTACCAGGAAAACGCGCGCAACTTTGACCGCGTCATCCGGCCCCTGTTCAAACCCGGCGAGCTGGTCGACCAGACGCTGGTCCGGCTCCCCAAGGGGCTCGTCCAGCGCTGCAACGAGCAGCTGCGTGCGGACGAGCTGCTCGGGAAGCGTCCCAAGAAGCGACATGGTGTCTACCTCTCGACCGCGGAACCCTTTGGCTTACTCGTCACGGACATGACCGCTAACCATGACCCGGGCACGTGCCTGGCAGAGTTCAAACCGAAGTGGCTGCTGCAGTCGCCGTCCGCCCCGGCCAACTCCAAGCGGTGCCGGACGTGCGCGCTGCGCGAGATGAAGAACTATGACGCGCGCAAGGTCGGCGCCAAGGAGGAGCGGTCCTTCTGCCCGCTGGACCTCGTGTCGGACAACGTCGAGGATGTCCTCCGGGCGACCAGGTTCATCAAGGGATGCAATGACCGGGCACGGCTCGCGCGGCTGCTCTACCGGAACAGCACGCTGCTGAAGCTGCAGGCGCACCAGCGGGTCATGAAGGACGTGGGGCTCTACGGGCAGCCGGCGCAGTCGCGCGAGATGTCGATCTCGATGACCCTGAGAGACTGCACCATGTACATCAAGGTATGTCAGTCCCTCCGTTCCGCAGCTGCCTCTTTCAAATGCTTCTCTTCTGAAACAGCTCCCTATGAAAACTATGGAAACCCTAGGATGGTCCGCTGACGAATCAAGATGCCCCGCAACGAGAGCCAACCCGTCGAGATACGCCTCGGGGACCTGGACCTCAAGACGGGGGCCGGGGGCAAGGCGCAGTATTGGCTGGACATTGAAAAGCGGCTGATCAACGAGGGGTGGTACAGCGGCGAGCGGCGCGGGCAGGAGCACAGCGAGTGTGCCCTGCAGGGTCCTCGGGAGAAGGTGTGATTCTATACATTTTCGGCTTTAGTTCCCCTTTTCCCTTTTCCCTTTTTTTCTTTCCCCTTCTTTTTTTTCAATTTCGGCTTTCTTTCTGCAGGTTTGGCGTGGCGGCGTCGGGGGGGGCCCGCCGAGCATCGCTCGGCGCTACCGACGCC
>ENA-UOWK01000182-UOWK01000182.1-bioreactor-metagenome-genome-assembly--contig:-NODE-182-length-72031-cov-25.606146_pt1 | contig 72031 bp, 69 predicted proteins | sample MGYA00238157_ERZ761612 | MGnify/ENA primary metagenome ERZ761612 (study PRJEB28901, sample SAMN06268035) | bioreactor metagenome | isolation source: Joint BioEnergy Institute, California, USA...
CAATGTCTATATGACAAGTTGCTATGTGAGTCGACCACGAGGGTCGGAATCTGTCCGAAAGGAGCGTCACTATATACATGCTGTCCTCCTGGGTCTCCGAGGTTTGTGAAATGGGCTCACAGTCTTGGATCGTTGGATCAGTAGGGTTCTGAACTGATCCTCTGATCCCCGGATCAGTTGGATCAGTATGCCAAGAGTTGATCGCACTGATCCAGTCACATGACTATCACGGAATAAAGTAATCCCGTCCTCCGAGTAGGATCTGGCGATGCCTTCGTAACAGTCCGGATCGTCGGGTGCTGACTAGGTTGATAAGATTCTTGGCATGCCGATAGGTTATAGTGGTAATATTCGGCTGACGGAAGTCCAAGAGAAGGACCAAGAGAGAGAATTATTTAAAGATGTTCTTTTTCTGTATTTCCTCTTCTGTGTCTTATTCAAATTAATCTTAGGGTTATTAGTGTCAAACGATCAACTGTAACCGCCTTCGGTTGACCTTGGAGTCCTACTCTGACAGTCGAAGGATTATTCTTAAGGTGAGAAGATGGTAGAATCAAGAACTAGAACTTGTTGTAACGACTGCCTAAAATGGACCTAGGGTCGTAAGGTTTATCTTGAGAACAAGAGACAAGGGCGTCAGGTATGGATAAACAACAGAGTGCTATTGCTACCTTGAGGTGTCCTATCGCTGCATGAATTGACCACGAGGATCTGAACCTGTCTAGAATGAGTGCCATTATATACGTGATGCCTTGCCTGAGTGGTCGAGGGGCTATGATCAAGGTGATCAGTATGACCGGTATGATCAACATGATCAATATGATCGGGGGTTGTCACGTGTTTGTTATAGCCGGAGTTGGCATAAAGGAGGGGTATGTCATACGGAGGTCACGTGACAATGGATCAAAATGATCCATCTGCCATCTTGATCCAACAAGGCCTATGATCCAACACCCAGGATGATCCAAACAACCCATCGATCCAGGAAGACAGGCATGTATATAATGACGCTCCTTTCAGACAGATTTCGACCCTCGTGGTCGACTCACATAGCAATCTGTGGTATAGGCATTGCTAGTAACACAGGCTCATTCTTACTGTTATATTGCTCACCCCCTTGTTTTCTGTCTTCAAGATAAACCCAGCGACCTTTTAGGCCTAGTCTCTAGGGCCTGTCATTACAGTGCTTTTGGTGATCAGGTTGAGTACCCCTCCCGGGACTAAGTATCTCCGCCGCCGGTCTGCAAACTTGGCGATGCTTGTAACACTTCTATTGAGACTAGCTGATAACCACAAGGTTGGTTTGGAGAATAAGACACGGCAGATTAATTACAGGAGATCTAGGGGGTAGCAACCATTCTTACACCTTATCCCAACATACGATTTCGTATACCATCTCATGGTCTCCCTCATGGTATACCGCATACCATCCTGTATACCATTTCATGGTATCTTTCATGGTACATCATCACGTGACTGCCTTATCTGGTATCCTGAGGCCAAATCTCGGTTTCATAGTCTCACAGCATCCCTGTCTCGCCAGTGTTACAACAAAGCCTGGACTCGACCGGAAAGAGGGGATAAGGATTCCAGACACATGACCTTCACGTGACTGGATCACCATGATCCTATAACCAAGGTCCAAAGGCACCGATCCAACAGATCTGGTCCTCCAAACACTGATCTTTAGTACTCAGGCAAGAAGCATGTATATAATGGTGCTTCCTTCAGATAGAATAGGACCCGTGGCCAGCTCAGGGAATCAATAGCACTCTATTGTTGGTAACTACAGCCTACTGCAGTTTTATCCTTACCTGGTGCCCTTGTCTCTTGTCTTCAAGATAAACCCTACGACCGCTAGGTCTACCGTTAGGCCTGTTGTTACAGCCAGGTGGCTTTCTTCCTGTTGGTCCATTTGACAATTGTTTGACATCTGGAAGATCCTTCAAATTAAAGAATTGATAACAACACTGCAAAGCATGCAATAACAAACAAAATAATTTAAAAAAGGATAAAATCATAATAAAATTAGAATATAGAATCAGTAAAAAAGTGTGAAAAACAATCAAGATGCAAAAAATAATATAAATGTGAAGCTAATAAACTGAAGTTTGTTTACACTCTGATTTACTGCATGCTTAGATTTCTTCACAGTATAATTTCTTTTATCAAATCATCATAGATAAGTATTTAAATAATCAAACACAATCTCTTACAAGATAGACTAAACATCTTGGTCCATTCAATGTTCCAGATTTGTGCAGAACCGCGGAGGCGAACTCTGCGAAAAATCTTTTCCCTTTCCAGATATTTACCCCAAAGACGGCACATAAAACAGGTAAGGATAATATCAACATACCCAACCTCAATACAGTTGGATAAAGGAGCACGCATGTTAAAAGACTTTGTTTTTCATTTACACACTGAAACAAGCGAAACGATGGTTGTGGTGACCACTTATACAGCAACCAACGCCGTGGCCACTTGGACAGTACATACGATTTAGGGCTCATAGCCGAAAGTCGGAGCACTAACTGATTTGGAAAGCCAATTTCCGTTTGATGCGTGATGAAGCAAGATCCAGAAAGAGATTGTTGCCCGCCAAGAGAATCGTCACCATACTGTCTTTATACGGTGTACAGGAAGTCCTGGGTATAAAACAAACATGAAGACGTAACCAGCTCAAAGTTGATTCTTCGTGGTCGAGAAAAGTGCTTTTACTTGCGGAAAGATCCTACGCTCCGATTGCGTTCTTGACCCATTTCTCCAGACCACCCTTGGCAATGATCTCCTGCACGTTGGGTGGAAGCTCTCCGACCTTGTGAGTCCACTTTGGTCCGCCTTCGCCTTCCTGGACCTCGATACGGCTCCTCCTGACATCCCAGGTCAGAGTCCAACCGGTTCTACGGGTAAGAACCTTCTCCTCAGGCTTTGCAGGGAAAGTCTCTCTGAGGCGCTCCACAAGACGAGGGACTTCCAGACCCATCAGAGCGTTGTTGATGCTGTTTCTCGAGAAGATGTTGCCGAAGCTACCAGCGACGACAAGAGGGATTTTCTTGGCAAGGATGGCGGTGGCAGCCTGCTCTCTGGAGCTTCCGCAGCCGAAGTTGAATCCAGAGACCAGGATGTCTCCTTCCTTGGCGATGGAGGAGAACTGCGGGTCGTAGTTCGACATGCAGACCTGGGCCATGGTTTCAGCAGGGACATTGTCCTGGTAGGTGTACTTGCCGGGGTAGATGCCATCCGTGTTGATGTTGTCAGCGTCACAGAAGACAATTTCTCCAGAGACACGCTCGGGGAAGCCAGGGTAGACCTCCGTGAGAGCCTCATCATCGGCCTCCTCGGCCTGCTTGGTCTCTTCCGGTGCAAACTTCTTTTCGGCATCGGCAACCATTGCATCAATCTGTCCGATCACCTTCTCAATAGCCTCTTCGGCGGTGATCATTCGGTCTTCCTCCTTGATTCCATCGCCCTCGCCGCGGACGACCCCAGACCAGCCCTCCGGCCGCTTGTACCAGCCGGGTCCGCTGATCTTTCCGTTCAACGCGCTAGCCGCAACGACTTCGGGGCTGCCGAGATACGCCTTGGCTTCCGTGCTGCCCATGCGTCCCTTGAAGTTACGGTTCGATGCGCTGATGCCAACCTCACCGGGTTCGAGCAGACCAGTGCCAAGTCCAATGCAAGGGCCACAGCCAGCAGGCAGAGGCGTAGCGCCAGCCTCGAGCAGAGCCTGCCAGTCACCGGCTCTTTCCGCGGCAATTTGCTCCGGAAGGGAAGCAGCCGCGATGTAGAACTTTACACCGTCCGCAATCTTCGGGATCTTTCCCCCGTTCTTTTTAGCAGCCTCCTTGAAGACCCTTGCGGCAGCTGCGATATCCGAGGATCTGGAGTTCGTACACGAGACGAGATAGGCTTTGTCCACTTTGATGTTTTGCGCCTCCAACTCGTTGAGCGGAGTAGCCACCTTGACAGAGTTCGGTCCAGAGACGTACGGAGACAGAGTGGAAAGATCCAGGAAAAGTTCTTTGGCGTACTTGGCTCCCTTGTCAGCAGTCAGCGGGTTCTCGAACAGCTTCTCCAGAGCCTCATGGGTGAAGTGCTTTGCGGCCAATGTCTTGAAAGGCCCATCGGCCAATCCCATCGCAGCAGTATTGGCTTTTTCTCTCAGCCAGCGTTTCAGAACATCGTCGATCGGGAAGAGGCCAGAGAGTGCACCCCACTCTGTCGTCATGTTGGCGATGGTCAGGCGGTCGTCGATCGACAGACTTCTCATGGTCTCCTCGGAACCCGTAAACTCAATGGCGTGGTTGAGGACCTCGTCCTTGTCGAACAGATTGCAGAGAGCAACGATTACATCCTTACCAGTCACGCCCGGGGGCAGAACACCCGTGAAAGTCACTTTCGCAACCGGTGGGATCTGCCACCACGTCTTACCCGTGGCCCAGATGCTGGCTCCGTCGGTTCTGACAATCGGAGTGCCCAGACAGCCAACGCCTCCGTACATGTTGCTGTGGCTGTCCGAGGCGACCACCAGACTACCGGGCCAAGCGTATCCCTCCTCGACCATGATCTGGTGTCCAATGCCTCTTCCGGCAGGATAGAATTCCACGCCATGGAGCTTCGCGAAGTCCTCGATCTGCTTGTACTTCTGGAGGTTCTTCTCGCTCTTGTTCTGCACGTCATGGTCGAGGGTCATCACAATCTGGTCAGGGTTGTGGAGCTTGGAGGCGCCAATTGACATGAACTTGAGCGCCACCGGCCACGAGTTGTCGTGCGTCATGCACCGATGGGGGGAGATGGTCACATAGTCCCCGGACTTGACGAACTTGCCCTCCGGCAGGCCGACGGAGTACTTCTGCACGATCTTCTCCGTCAGAGTTTGGGGCACGGCCTTGGACGCCTTCAGTGACGACAGGATCGCCGAAGACGCCGGGTCCTCAAGCTGCGTATGGAAGACATCCTGCAGGGACCGTCTCGTGGAGGAGAAAGCGCGCAGCCGGACAGCGCTCGGCAGCGGGTGCCGCTGGAGCATCCAGGGCCTGCCGTAGCCGCGGAATGGCATTGATCTCGTCTGCCATGAGTTAGTCGACCATCGCTGGGACTCATTTAGGGATTCTCACGGAGCAGACACACTTACAAGCATGCTGCCAGCCACAGAGGCGATCTGTGACTCCGACGGAGATTTTTGTCTTGCAATGGCCGCCGGCGAATGAAAGCGCACGCATTACTTTCTCCGGGGAAGGCAGGCAAACGCGCCAAACGCGCCAAGGCCGCTCCGCGATCGGAGGCCGGCGCTGCGGTTTTTGCTGCTCCGGATGCACATGATCTCGGCCGTTGGTGTGAAGCAGAGAAGAAGGAAAGGAAAAAGAGAAGTTATACGAGGAATTGTGCACTCATTCGTGCTATTGCTGTATCTCCTGTCCTTTTCTTTTCGATTTCCCTGTGGTAGGATACATGTTCGAGAAGCCAGGTGCGAGGTACCTTTCGTAGTATGACGACCCCGCCTCCGATGAACGTAGAACTCATGATCAGGCCGTCGTAATTGATGAGCAAAGCGGCCTAGAGCGTGTCCAGGAGCATCGATCTAGTGGAGACAAAGGATTGAGTATGTAGAACCTCACCGGAGGCCAATTGGGTCGTGTCTGGTCTGAGTCATCCCATCTGGAGACTGGAGCATATTTCTGCTGGAAGCCGCTCTACGGCGCCAACTTCTCCGTCGTCCGTCGCAGGCTTCCTACCCACCTCGCCCGTCGCCTCGTCCAGGGGACATCCGTTCATTCTGAATCCCTAAAAGCAATTCCCTATACAGTACATACTCCCAGAACGTCCTGGTCTTACGGATACCCCTCCGTTGAACCCCGACCTTCCGTCCGATCTTCGCAAGGTCCTCATACCTGGTTTCTCCCCGCCCCCGCCATAACGCAGCTATCTCTCTCAACATCGCCACCAGCTCCGAGATATAATGCCTAGCAGAGAAGAAGTCGCCTACTTCGGCGCGGGCCCTGCTCCGCTGCCCACCCCGATTATCGAGGCCGGCGCCAAGGCCTTCGTCAACTACAATGACAGCGGCCTCGGACTCGCCGAGATCTCGCACCGCTCGCCCACCGCGAACAAGATCCTCGAGGAGACCAAGGCCAGCCTGACGACCTTCCTCGACATCCCCGACAACTATGAGATCCTGTTCCTGCAGGCGGGCGGAAGCGGAGAGTTCAGCGCCGTGGTGCAGAACATGGTCAGCGTCTGGATCGAGCGGCGACGGCGCAGGGCGGAGGAGGACATCCTCAAGGCCAACCCGGGCGAGGACAAGGCGCGCGTGGAGGAATTAGTCTTCGAGAGGGTCAAGAAGGAGGTCGACGAGGAGCTGAAGCTGGACTATCTCGTCACAGGCTCCTGGTCGCTCAAGGCGTCGCAGGAGGCCGCCAGGCTGATCGGCTCGAAATACGTCAACATTGCTCTGGACGCGAGGAAGGCGAACGATGGGAAGTTTGGCAAGATCCCGCCTGAGGAGACGTGGTCGCTCACGCCCACGAAGAGGGAAGGGGGCAAGGGTTCCGCCTTTGTCTACTACTGCGATAACGAGACCGTCGATGGGGTCGAGTTCCCCGGCTTCCCCAAGGTCCTGGAGCCGCAGGGAGGAGATGAAGAGGATGAGAGACTGGTCGTGGCAGACATGAGCTCCAACTTCCTCAGCCGCAAGGTGGACGTGAGCAAGTACGCCGTGATATTTGTGAGTAGGACCCTTTGCCTGCATATGGTCTTCGAGCGCTCTCCGTCGACTCGCATGCTTACACATGTTCTGTACAACAGGGCGGTGCTCAGAAGAACGTTGGTGTCACCGGCATCACCATCGTCATTGTCCGCAAGTCCTTGCTCCCTCCGCACACGGCCACTCCGCCTGCGTCGTTCCTGCACAGACTGAACATCGGCGGACTGCCTGGTCCCATTGTTCTTGATTGGGCCACGGCCGCGAAGAACAACTCCCTGTACAACACGCTGCCGATATTCAACCTGTGGGTCGCGGGCCAGGTCGTGGCCAGCCTGGTCAACACGTACGGCGCCAAGAAGGTCAGCGGACAGGAGGAGATCGCGGCCCGCAAGGCTGAGCTGATCTACGCGGCGCTGGACAAGTATCCGCAAGTATACCGTGTTGTTCCAGACAAGAGCGTCAGGAGCAGGATGAACATCTGCTTCCGCGTCCACGGCGGAGACGCAGAAAAGGAGAAAGAATTCCTGGCCGGTGCAGAGAAGCGGCTGCTCCAGGGGCTGAAGGGCCACCGCAGCGTCGGGGGCATCAGAGCAAGCAACTACAATGCGGTGCCGCTGGAGAATGTCGAGAGATTGGTCAAGTATCTCGAAGACTACGCCACCGGTCAATAGACCGACCATTGGAACTGGTGCTATGACGTCTAGTCCAGCTAGAGACATGCCTTTATTGATACACGGGGAAACCTAAAAAAGGACACGGAACCTCCATGGAGAGTCCATTCAACCGGACTCCTAGGTTATCCAGCTTTTGTGTTCAACATTATTATACAGATGACACTGACAAGTATCATTGTCGTTAGAGCTTCCACACATTCCACCCTTTGAGATCAAGTTCCTTGATGATCCCTCCAAGCGGGCCTTGGAGCTCCATTCCCTGCGCCCACACCTTTGGCCCGGCCATGTAGCTGATGAATCCCTCCGGGCCGGAGACCAAGATCATCTTCCCCCCGCGGGTGCTGTCAGAGGGAGACGTGGGGTTAGTGAAATCCAAGATAGATTGCTTGCTGATGGTGGTTTTCTCTTCATCAACAAAGTAATCGACGGTGATCTGGCCCGGATACTGCGATTTGAGGGCTTCCAGCTCCTTGACTATAGCACCGGTAACAGAGGCCTTTGGAGCAGTCACTGACTGTGAACTGCTACTTCTTGAGCCGAAAAGCTTAGACCACCACGATGCCGTAGATGTGTCGGTCTTGCTGTCGCTCAACCCCCCAAGACAATCTTCTCTCCTTCTACTTGCCCATAGTATATGTATTCTGGGCTTGTTGTTATCGTCGGTACGGCTGAGAAGTGTATACGCCGACTGAAGAGCCGGAGCAATACCCGTCCCGCCAGCGATAAACAGAATGTCACGCACATCCGAGGGGATCTCGCACTCGATCTGCGGCCCCCGAATTTCAATCTTGGTTCCCAGACTGAGGCCATGGAGATAGCGCGACATCTCTCCACGCGGATCCATGCGGATAAGGAATCGTAGAGACTCGTCTTCCTCGGACTGACCCTCAGCATCTCCCGGGGCCCGCTGTATAGGAGGTAGCGGGGTATAGTCTCTTCCGATCTGCAGCTGCGGCTGCTTGAACGTAACGCTCCACACGCCTGTTCGCCACGCGGCCTCGTAGACTTCGCTATTCTTCTGGCCTGGCTTGGTCGGCCGGAGAGTGAAGATGCTGCACGTTGACGACACGGGCTCCCTCGAGACAAGTTCGTAGTGTGCAAATTTGAAGGGGTTGAGCGTTGCGCTGCGCTTCGAGTCCTGCTGCGACCTGATATACGCCCCAATTGCTGCCGCTGCCACTGTCACAACCGTGATCCGGAGCCATGTGCGCCTTTTCGGCGGCGGAGATGCGACGGAAGAGGCATGTCGGATTGACGACGGACGGGGGAGCGACGCGGACAGCCGCACGCTCTTCACATGACGCTGGAGAGGCCGGCCGCACGACAACAGGCCCAGGCCAGGGCTTGAGGGCGTCATGGACGGCGAAGAGGGGAAGTATCGTGTCTCGTCGCGGGCGAGAGAAAAGCGCACGGCGGCGTCTGTTGAACGGCACAGGGCGCGCTAGGCCCGATGCGGCGACATCACCCCCGGCCGCCGATCATCCATCATGGCCGCAGGTTAATTGCATTTATTATATTCATAGCACATCTCCCCAGCCCGCGGCCTTCGACTCCTCGCGCTCCGCTGTATATATCGTCGCGGCATTGGCTCTACGAAGTCCTTGTCCTTTGCTCTCTACTGGGGTTTTCCAGTTGCTGTTATAGCCTCTTTTGCATCTGCCCTGGAATGGCGGCCTCCATCTTCTCCGACTGAGAGCAGTTTCATTACCGAACCTCCACCTCCGCGATGTCGCATACCGCTTTCTCCGACGGGGGGAAGCCTCCAAATAACCCGACCCGAGATTCTCTGGAACTCGCCTCTCTCGCCTCGTCGTCCTCGCCGGACTCTGCTGGACGGACGTCTCTGTCGTCCTCCGCGTCCGGTGTCGCCTCGTCGCGCAAGCTCTCCCTCGAAGATGAGGACCCCCTTGCGGGCGCAGACGCGGACCTCGACGCAGGTCGCCCGAGGACCGCACGCTCGTACTCGATCTCCTCCGCGTTCGACTTTGGCAGCAATCTGTTCCCGCTCTCGCAGACTGCCGGGGGCTATGCGCCGCTGGGCGTGCCGTCGATGCTGTCGCTGGAACGGCACAACGGGATCTTGGACGGGACCCTGGAGCGAAATAAGACGCTGACGTACATCAATGGACTGTCGCTCATCGTCGGTCTGATCATTGGTTCTGGGATCTTCTCGTCGCCGAGCCGGGTGAATGCGAACGCGGGATCGCCGGGCGCGTCGCTCATCGTGTGGGTTGTGGCGGGTCTTCTGGCGTGGACCGGTGCGGCCAGCTTCGCGGAGCTGGGAGGCGCGATTCCGCTGAACGGCGGCCCGCAGGTGTACCTCTCCAAGATCTTTGGCGAGCTGTTTGGGTTCCTCTTCACGTGGTGCGCCGTGTTTGTCCTGAAACCGGGGTCCGCGGCGATCATCGCGATCATCTTCGGGGAGTACGTCGTCAGGGCCGTTGTCGGGGCGGATGTTGAGCACGTCAACCCGTGGATCAATAAGGGGGTCGCTCTCGCGGGGCTCTGCATGGTGACTTTTCTGAATTGCATATCGACCAAGTTGGGCACACGCATCGGGGATATCTTCATGTTCTTCAAGTTTATCGCATTGGTCGGTGTTACGGTCACTGGGATTGTGGTTGCCGTTACTGGATTCTCGTTGAAGGGGACGGCAAGTCAGGAATGGAAGACAACCGGCTGGTTCGAGGGCACCAGCACGGACATCTCGGGCTGGGCCCTTGCCCTGTATGCTGGCTTGTGGGCATTCGACGGCTGGGATAATACCAATTATGTGACGGGAGAGTTCAAAAATCCGAATCGAGACCTTCCTCGTGTCATCCACACGGCTATGCCGCTCGTCATCATCTGCTACCTACTGGCGAACATCTCCTACTTCTTGGTCCTGCCTCTTTCGACGATCAAGAGCAGCAACACGGTCGCTGTCCAGTTTGGAGGCAGCGTGTTCGGCCCAATCGGGGCACTCGTCCTGGCCCTGGTTGTCTCGGCCAGCTGTATCGGAGCGCTTAACGCTACTATATTCACCAGCGGAAGACTGGTCTACGCTGCCGGGAAGGAAGGCTACTTGCCTGCGATGTTTGGCAAGCTCGGAATCCGCGGCTCCGCCGACACGACGACAGGCGGTCCGCTGCGGCATCGCTCGTGGCTCCGCAAGTCGCTCTCGCGCCTGTTCGGAGACGAAGTCGGCATCGGATACACGCCCATCAAGGCGATGATCTTCAACTGCATCCTCACCGCCGCGTACATCGCCGTCGGCGAGTTCGGCACACTGGTCACGTTCTACGGCGTCGCGGGCTACACCTTCTACTTCCTCACCGTCCTGGGCCTGATCGTACTGCGCATCCGCGAGCCGCGCCTCGAGCGGCCGTACAGGACCTGGATCACGACCCCGATCATCTTCTGCTGCGTTAGCCTTTTCCTCCTCAGCCGCGCCGTCGTCGCGGAGCCGCTGCAGACCCTGATCGTGGTGGCCTTCCTCATCGTCGGCGTGCCCGTCTACTTCTGGCGCATCTACCAGCGCGACGGCAAGACCAAGCTTTCGGAGTGGAAGTTTTGGAGACGGCGGTGAGGGAGTGTTTTTTAAGTTCCGCATTACTACCTGGATTTTCTTTTTTTTTTCCTTTTTTTTTAATGATTTTCTTATACCGGAGGGTCGGAGGTTTAATTGAACGTTCGCACTCCACTTTTTGTTATATATATATAGACTATTCCTACAATATCTTGTATGATTGATACCCATGCATAATAATCCGGGTGCGATGTGATGTGGTGTGGTGTTGTCTGGTCAGGTCCAAAGGAACGAGACGCGAGAAAGAGGATCGGAGACGAAGCTTTTTTTTGCCCCGGAATAATAATGCTTTACCTATTGATACACCGCAGCAGTGTTGGATGCGAGTGAGTGATGTAAAGATAAGATCGAATCGCACGGTGGAGATGGCTGGATCTTGTGATGTGATGGTATCGATTAGTCACACAGGTACTGTACATACCTACAATATAATGCTCACAATAGCATATAGGTAATATAGTGTGAAGCCTCTCTGGATGGATGAATGAATGGTTGGTCTCTTTCTTTCATTGTTTGGGCAACTTGTCTTTTCTGTGTGTCCGCATGGGTCCTAAAAAGCAGCAGACCTTGCACAAACGCAAAGTGATTTCATTGGCTAAATTATATACATATATATATATATATATATATTTGTTCGTTTCCGCTGGGAAGAGGTATTCGAGGTCAGCTCTCGTAGATCGATAGTATCTAATGGAGTCGATTTGACGAGATACACGAACTGATTTGCTGTTATCAGAAGATGAAATTTCAATCGTTTGTCTTCCTTTCCTCTCCTTTCTTTTTTTCACTTTATCCTTCAGATGTTACAGGATGGAATGAATATGAATTAAGATTAAACCTCTTTAAACTATGTACAGTACTGTACATGCTTATTCCACTTGAGCAGAAGAGCGTGTACTTGTACTGTACATAAAAGTATTAACAGACTTTTGTAGTATCGCTTTTGCTGCTCTCTTTTATGCTGACTTTTTTTTGTCTGACTATCATCAATGTCTTAAAACTAATGAGACGTTCAACTTGGACAGAATCTGTGCTATTAACGACTCTGGTTGCTCTGTTAAGCAACATGAACGCCGTTGGTGAGATGTTTGGCGTCTGCCATCTTGGTTGGCATCGACGTCTTCATTCAAAAGGCGACGCAAGCATGGAATACTGCCCCCCAGCTCCGGCCCACGATAGCTTCTTATTGCGGACTGCGGAGTTGTCGATGAGGGTTGCGAGGGGGATGTCATCGTCGGTACCCTGGCCGCATTGGTAATTGCCATTGAAACCCCAGGAATATGCCTTTCCGTCCGATGTGATGACGATGTTGTGGTCGGGCCCAGCGGCAGCGTATACGCACCCAGATATCGGAAGAGGGGTGGGCTGGAGAAGAATGCGCGGTCTTCCACGCTCGACGATGACCTTGTCCGGATCGTCGAGGGGGAGTTGTTGGCTCATGTCGAGGCCCGATTGTGCGCCGTCGATGCGACCCCAGACAAGGCATTCGCCGCACCAGGTGACGCCGATGGAATGGTGCGATCCGCCCCGGATCAGCTTCATGTTCTTTCTCGCGAGCGACGGGACCTTGCGCGGTGCGATGATGCTGCTCCCCCCTTTGCCGGCGCCTTCGGCGATCCCTGTCTGACCGAAATTGTTAGAACCCCAGGCCCAGGTGTCGCCGTTGGAGTCGATCGCAAAGGCATGGTTAGAGCCGGCGTGGATGGAGACGATTTTATTCTTCTTGGGCAGCGCAACGCGGGCGGGGATAAGGGCCGCTGCGCGACGACGTCCGAGGATTCGGTGTCCGAGTTGGGACTCTTCGCCGTTGCCCCAGCTGAATACATTGCCTTCTGCGTCGAGTGCGAGACAGAAGTCGTTGCCGACACTGAGCTGCGTGATTCTCTTGAGGTTTGGTATGAGCATGGGTTCCTTTTGGACACGGATAATCGTGTTGTCTTGTCGCAGGGAGAAGCCGAAGATGCCATTGTTATCCTGTGTGAGACTATGTTAGCTCGAATGATCTGAAATATTGATAGAAGCAAGAGACGTACGCGAAAGGTTCCCCAGCCATATACAAGACCTTCATCAGTTAAAACGAACGTGGTGCTATCGCCAGCTGCGACCCGAACGATCTTGGTACCTGCAGGGAACTTGTCCGCGGGGATTGTGGTCGGAGTCGACTCTCGTGGATTGAGGCCAGAGTCGCTGGCGTCAGAATCCGAGTCCTCTTCTGCATCGACATCTCTCATTCCACCCTCCCAGGTGGTGTCACGTCCCAATGTGCAAAGGTCGTTCACGCCCCAGGTGAGGACTTTGTTGTCATGCGTCAGGGCCACGGCATGCATACCACCTGTGGCGATATCGACCACTCCAACCGACTTTGCGTCGAGGTTAGGGTTTAGCCGCGGTCTCTTCACGTCGATGGCCTTCTTGGTTCCTAGACCGAGCTCTCCGGCGCTGCCTTCTCCAAAGGCAAAAATTTCGAGTCTGGTAGTGGGAGCGGCATTTAGGATGGCCTTTGGCGTTTGTATCCTCTTATTTCGGGGAACAGGCTTCGGCACAGACTTCGTCGCTTTGGAACTCGGAGCTTTGAGTCGCTTTGGTGGTGGACTTGCAACGTCTTCTCTCATGCGGCGCTTTCTCGTGGTAATCCTTGCCTCCGTTGTTGTCGCACGCAGTTGCGGAGCCATTTCGATTGTTTGATATGAATCTGATGGGATTCTCTGTGTAATAAATAAAGCACACAAAGTACAGAAGATGGTGAGAGAGATGGAACGGGGACATCGAAGGAAATTTTGATTTTAAGCCGAGGAAATATTAAAGGGTTGAAGTGTCGTGAGACAGACAATACTCGATTCAGACAAAGACAACAATGCTATTGAGACCATTGACACGCGCATTCAGTTCTTCCAGTGCGTCATTCCGTCTTCCTTCGAAGCACTGTCCTCACAAACTTGTTAGGCGACTTCCCAAACTGGATTGCAATGATCAATGGGAAAGCGAGAGAAAACTGGAGTTAGCATCTCCGGCAATGTGTGTGGTGGTGGGATTCATATTCCTGGACGGAGTCTCACAACCACAGCAACAATCAATGGAGGTTCCCGTCACTTTCTGCAGGATCACATGCACCACAGACCTCGAAAAGAATCACCCGCGTCTTGTGCTCCCATCATAGTAAGTGAACTGTAAGCGTAAGATGCCCCCCTGAACTGATGGATGCGCATGTATGCATGATGACATGATTTCTGTTCATGCCAACGGTATCTTCAATTGTAGTTGGTACTCATTTGCGCCTAGTCTTTGCATGTTTTGATTAGGTACTCGATAGATGCAGAGGCTGCAGAAGTGTACGCAGTTGTTATACATTTGCCTTTCTTTTTTTTTAAAAAAAATAAATTCCTGAGTAGAGACATGGTTAGCATGCACATGTAACAATATTTGCCTGGGGTATATACTATCCCAGTTAGGCAGTGTGGAAAGTTTGTAGATCAAATAAGCGGGTATCTTCAATGAATCCATTGAATGAAAGTTCATCCCTTCGGGGATGGTTACTGCGATCCTTCTGAAAGCATGTTCAGTATACTGGTTTAGATACAGAAGTCCCGGCGTAAGGGTAGAACGGAATCCACCAGCATATAATGGATCGAGACGTATCCATGATAGAAAGACGGAATATATGTATATGCACTTACGTTCATAGTATGTTGGGAGTTCCTCCCCGCTCTTGCAAATCCAAATCCAGGCTGCGACTGGGTTGGATGTTTGTCCTGATTCACGACTGCCGTCATGTTTCTGGCACAAGCTTGTCCCCGAGTCCGTGTAGAACAGATACCGCTGGCCGCTTCGAGCTCTTCATTGAAAGAGGCTTGAAATCGGAGAATACGGTTTTTACGTAATTCTGACTATCAGGTCCTGGACAACCAACATCGGTTGATGTCGAAGATCGCCAGTTAATGGTGCTCACTGCACCCTGTTTGCCCCCAAGACATGTATGTACATAGGCACTCCCCTGCAATCTTACAAGGGCCGTGGAAGTGGGAGAGATCCGAAAGGAGCCGGCTGTAGGATATTGGTGGTTGATGCTACTGCGTTTCACAATAGTATTTCTAATCAAGATAATACTCGTGCTAGTCTGTCTTTATTCTTGCTTCTCATTCCTATAGGCATGTCAGGCCACTTTGCGCAAATCCCGTCTCGCAGATTCTCCCATCAGTATTTAATGTTCTGTATGATATTCACGGCGATACTATGCAGGGAAGCAGGGACGATTGTACCCTGTAAAGCAGGACAAACACTGCCAAATTGGAAGGTCGATAAAGGGGCTATCCTGGGGCCTGTCATCAAAGTTAAAGCACCCCAGCTGATAGCGACGGGGCCGTGGCAATAGGCGGAGCGCTGGGCGTAATGCGCACGCACTCTCGCCTTCCCGCCCGGCAGTCGTCCAATTGGACCCCGTGATAAATAAAGTCGGGGTGATAAACAACCAGAACATCGGCCTCCTTATCACAGTCCGGTGTAGAATTCAAACTCATGTCCCGAGAATGGCGCTCTGCCCGAAACAGACTGGCCGATGCTGCGCAGTAAGATCGTCCGAATACAACATGGCCATCCTGCTCCACGGAGCATGGGCTCTGCTTTTCTCGCCTTTCTACAACTTCCCATGCGGGAGACTCAACAGGGCACCCTAGCCCTGTGGGCTCAGCTCGTGCTGATGCCCGTCGCTGTCAATCCATTGCGCGGTACTTGGATATCCTCTGAATGGAGAGAGCCATCAAGAAGACAGACTTGATATCCCTAATGCAAACTGGTGTATAGAAAGCCATGGCGTCCACGTCGAGACGTGCGCTCACGCAGATGACCTCGAATACCGGCTCGAAGCCGCCTCTCGTCAAGCCGCACGTGTGCACCTTTCCGGAATGCGGCAAGAGCTTCACCAGGGCAGAGCATCTCCGCCGTCATGCCCTGAACCATGCGCAGGACGACAATTCCTGCGAGAGATGCGGTGTTTATTTCACCCGGCCTGATCTTCTGGGTGGGTTCATTCCTACTTGCGCTGACCTCTGTAGTTCTGGCGCTGAATTTGGACTTAGGTCGGCATATGATCAGACACGCAAAGCGAGACGAAGAAGCAGGAGGTCCCGGGCTGGGTGTCCTGGAGACCCGTAAACGCACGCGTCGGGCGCCAGATGGAACCATTGTGACGAGACCGACGAAGAAACAAGCCCGCGCTGCCGCTGCGGCGGCGGCAGCAGCAGCAGCAGCAGTATCAGGCAATGCTTGTGCCTCAGCGCCGTCGACCCAGAGTTCCTGCAGCAGCAGCATGACCGCAGAGAGTCGGCGGCCAGAAACAGAGCCGATGGCTACATCGAACTCCAACTGTGTATCAAGTCAACATGAAGTATCTCACCACCAAACCTGCACTCCTCAGGGAGCTCCTGTATCGCCACCGCGATCATCATACGACTCCAATGCCAGCATCAATCTAGAGAGTAGCCTTATGGAGTCCTGCGATATGATCAATATTTCAGAGCCATTCCTTGCTCCAATTGTCCCTGGAGGTCCCTACGAGCCGCATGTTGAGCCGATTCCAGGCCAATTCGATGCTGCTGATGGAGCCTGGCAAAGCAGCTCAGGCGGAATAGACGGTTTATATGACGACGTTTTCAACTTCGACACAGGTAGGTCTCCGATACCAAACTTTCTAGCTCCCGTCGATTCTTCATCCATGCGGTGGCCCCAAAGGACGACGTCTAGACTTGCTGACTCTGGTAGCGACGTCTTTCAACATGCCCTTCGCCGCAACCTTGAACTACAATTGGCTGTTCGATGTTTCTTCTCTGGATGATGCATTCAGTCATATCGATATCCCTCTAACAACTGACATGGCGAATTTTGCGGAGCCGGTACCAGATATGTGGTCTGAGCCGGTTCTCAGACCGGATGGACACTTTACACAAGACTTTGAGAGTTCCGTATCGTCTGCACCGGCTGATGATCTCTTTGACATTAACTTGGCTTCTGACTTCTCTACTCAGCATACAACGACCCAACAAGGACAGACTTTGAATCAAGATGCAGAGGACATGCACGGTTCTGGGCTCTCTGAGAAGTTAGATCGGGGAATAACATCATCATATGAAGCTTCGATGCCAGACAACAGGAACAAAGGAATGTCATACCTTTCAGAAATTGACTGGATGGGATCGTGCGAATCGTTAAAGACTTCGAGCAATTTGCCTCAAGTCAGTGAGGAGGCCAGGGCTGGTATACTGAACCTTGTCTCCCAGTCCAACCAGACAATTCCTGAGGATTCCCGAATCGATGTATCATCTCCACTCCTATCTTTATCGGCACTTCAAAGCTACTGTGATTTATTTTTCTTAAGATTTAATACGTCGTACCCTCTCATCCATCAAGCCACATTTGATCCTAACCAGGCTGACAGAATATTCTTGGCGGCCATACTTTCGTTGGGTGCTACTTACAGCAGTAGGGAAGCGCACCAGCTCGCGGTCCGAATACATGATACCCTGCGAAATCATCTTTTCGCTCATGCAGCGTTCTCTACTCAACCAGATCTCTGGCTACTGCAGACAATGTTGTTGATAGATTGCTTTGGAAAACTCCGGGCTGGTCACAAGCAACGTGATATGGCGCAGCTGTTCCACTGCGTTTTGATCAAATTGATCCGAAGGAGTGACTGTCCAACCATTCGGACATCTGGGATCAGCAAACATCCCGACGATCTTGAAGCAGCATGGAGACGCGCAATGGAAGCAGAACAGCGCAAGCGGCTGGCGATGCTTTGCTTCATGTGGGACACACAGCATGCAGTTCTCTTTTCGCAATCTCTGTGTATGTCTGCGTTCGAGATCCGTTCCTCATTACCCTGTGACCCAGCCTCTTGGGAGGCGCCCTCTGCAGAAGAGTGGTTCGAGAACTCCCGGAAAGAGGGAAACCATAGTCTCTTCCTATCTGTCCTGAAAGCATATATTACGCCCAGCGCGATGCCTCGTCCGCGCCATCTCAACGCCATGGCTAGGATTTTCCTCCTCCATGGCCTGATGTCTATCTCTTCAGACTTGAAACGCCGGGACCAGACAACCTTGCGGGCTGAAACTCCCGATCTGGTTGGAGCATGGAAGGCACGCATGGGACGCTCTTATGACCTTTGGAAGGCAGATTTCGATGCGGACTGTATGACTATGAAACTGAACCAGAGGGCAGACCTCCGCAAGTTCACGGGTCTGAAGACCTCGACGAACGTCCTCTACCATGCCGCACATATCACGCTAAATGTTGAAGTCCTGGACCTGCAAATCTACGCTGGCGCACCTCACATCCTCGGCCGTGTGGTCACTGGCGCTGACTTTGAGCGCTCCCATCGCATCGTCACCCGCTGGGTGAACGAGGACCCACGGTCCACATCCAAGGCGGCCCGGCACGCCTCCTATATCCTTCAGGATGCCATCATGAACCTGAACGACTGGGATGACTCCGACGTTTTCCACTACTCATGGTGCCTGTACCTTGCCACCCTGGCCTGCTGGGCATTCCACCTCCCCACTACTTCGCCTTCTAGTAGTGAGAGACAGCCCGCAATAACCAGCGGAGAAGTCGAAAACGACAGCGGCAACAACCACACGAACTGCAGCAATAATAACCTGAAAGTGAGCGCAAACGCTAAAAACGAGATGACAGCTATGCTCATTGCTATGACGACCTGCAACAGTCTCGAGGAGCTTTCCTCCCTGGCTGGCAAGTTCAACACGACAGGGCTGACAGCCATCATGGCGAAGCAGCTTGCCACAGTGCGATGGGCCGTCGTTCATGACGCGATGAAAGTGCTGATCAACCTGTCGGAGCCTAGGAGGACCATGCAGACGGGATGAGGTTACGATCTTAGATGAGCTATATATCATACACAAAAATAACAAAGCGGTCTTTCATCCAGAGCGTTATTGATAATGAGTATTTGTTGAGCAAGAGGTAACGTTAGACGTTTTTTTTTCTTTCAATTTTTCGACCGTATATATATATACTCTAACAGCGTTTTCGCTTTGGATAATTGAAGCAGGAATGTAGTGACTGCTTTGGGCGGCTTTCTTAGCACATCCCTTTTCTAACCCACGTGAATTTATGATGTAGCTTTGTCGAGCTTTTTACATTGTTTTTCTGGTGTTGTTGGGTGTTGTATTTTTCTCTATATGACATGCTATCTATCTACTGGAACCCCAATCTATGTGTCTAGAATTTCCAGGGCGACGTGTTGCCCAATGTCAACTCCATTCCTCCTCTGAAGTCCTATTTACATGTACAATGCTCATGCTGTGCCATTGGCCTTCTTTTTCTCATAGAGGGGATAATCGGTGTAGCCATTTTGGGGCGGATCAGCCCCGTAGAACCTTGACCGCTCATAGGCGTTCAGACCCAAGCCTTCATTCAACCGACGCGGCAGGTCTGGATTGGCTATGAATAAGCGGCCAAAGACGATAGCGTCTGCAGCATCCGCGTCCAGAGGAACTTGATCCCAGCTTGCTGCAGAACACCGCCGAAGTGGTCGAGCGTGCTTGTCTCCCGTGAATGCAGACAGCGCCTCCAACTTCGCTATCTCATCCAGCACTTCGTCGAAGCACAGCTTGACCATGTGCACGTAGCACGGACGGTTCTTGGACGACAGGGCAGCAAGCTGCTCGCAGAGGTGGAGCCAGTGCACATTTGGGTCGGAATCACGCGTGCCTAGGTAATAGTTGTAAGAAGATAAACGGATACCGATGCGGTCTGCACCGACGGCGGCCGTGACAGCCTTGATCACTTCGAGCGGGAAGCGGCAGCGGTTCTCGATGGAGCCGCCATAGGCGTCTGTAGGGTTGTCGGCGTTGCCATGGACTTGCTCGATGAGGTAGTCATTTTCTCATGCCTTTTTTGTCAGATCTCCTCTCCCCCCCCCCCCCCCCCCTTTCACTAAGAATCTGCTGGAAATTATCAAACCACATATGGGTGTGGACTCACCGTGAACCTCAACGCCATCAAATCCGGCCTCGATGGCCCTCTTTGCTGCAGCTGCGAACTCCTCCACCGTCTCCTTGATCTCGTCCACCGTCATGTCCTTTAGTTGGTTGGACGCGTACTCGGTGCCGTCAAAGGCCTTGCCGGAGATTAGGATGTCGCTGGCCGACAGGGGCTTTCGGCCGTCGAGGAGGGAAGGGAACGATGCCCGTCCGACATGCCACAGCTGGCAAAAGATAAAAGCACCCTCTGCGTGGATGGCATCGGTGACGCGCTTCCAGCCCGCGATCTGGGAAGGGGTAAAGATACCAGGGACTTTTTTTTCTTCGGTTTTTTTTTCCTTTGCCCTCTTCCCTTCCGTTTTCTGCCTTATACGTTGAAGGATATAAAAAGTGACGGTGACGGAGAAGAGAAAGAGAATCTGTGTTCTATCAGGGAAATGAGATCAAAGAATCAAGCGAAGGGCTGTGAAGCAGGAGACTTAGGAAATAGAAACATCAAGGAGATATACAATCCATTTCGTCAAGGACTACTTTCCAGCAGGTCCCCTGGAGACTTCAGATTCCTGCTTGCGCTCATGCATAGCGCAGAACGTATGGGCCGTAAAAACGAGATACCGAAGATCACGCCGGACCCGGACAGCGAAAATGGACTGGGCGATTCTGGCTTGCTGCTTGCCCCATCCACTTCGCTGTCTATTCGGTCGTAGGTGGGATATAATGAAGAACATCGGACAACCGTCACAGCGCGGGCGGTTAGGGCTGCAGCGGACAGGACCTAGGGCTGCCCCGGACGACCCCCATCCTTGGACGCGCGAAAGCGCCACACACTGCGGGATACGCGCACGCACCTGCCGTGCTCCAACTGCCTGATCGGGACAAGAGCTCGCCCCGCATATCCTTCCGTCTTCGGAAACGCGTGCCGGACGGAACGACGTCTGCCGCTGTACTTCTCGGTATATACTCCGTCCAGCTGGACGAAGGCACGGTGTGTAAGCATGACTAACCGCGGCTAAATACAGAGTGCTTATCGGGCTTCCATCATGTCCTTATCGACTCTATCGCCGCCATGTGCGGGGGTCGTATTCATTATCGTGTTTATCATCAGGGGGAAGAACGCCATGCTTCCGGCCGATAGTGCTGTCTACTACGAGGCACCGAATTACGAGGATCGTGATGTCACGGACTAGCACGGCCGGACTGTCAGGAAGACACATCAAGTGCATCCGTGGTGGTCATGCATGCAGCGTCCAATGTCGGTGCACCAACGAAGGCGCATGGAATATTTCTCCTCCCAAAGGAGCACCGATTTGACTGGACGTTTTCCAACGCCTTTCTCCGCATGCTCAGTAGATGGACGTATCAGATCGCGAGGATGTGAAACCGCTGCTTTCCTATCTGACAGCCGTCTCTCTGCCCTCTGCAAAGATGGCTCCTTTTATATCATTACCATCCGCCAGGGGCCCTCGCCTTGGGGGAGGGTAATATATGAATGAGACAGAGAAGACGACAAAAGATGGTCCTGCCTACTCCGATCATTGACGAGCCAGAGGTCCTCGTCCCCGCCGTCCGAGCAGATGGGGACGGGGTCGGAGATGCCCTGCAGAACCTCGTCCGGTCGACCTACACGAGCTCCACGCTCGACTTCTACCTCAATGGCACCCGGATCCAGCTGCGCAACCCAAACCCGCACTGGACCCTCCTCGACTTCATCCGCTCCCAGCATGGCCTCAAGGGCACCAAGCTGGGGTGCGGCGAGGGCGGCTGCGGGGCCTGCACGGTCGTGCTGCAGGTAGCCGACCCCGGACGCGGTGGGAGGATACGGCATCTCGCCGTAAATGCGTGTTTGTATCCTCTAATTGGAGGTGCGTTGTGTGACATTTTTTTTCCTGCTTCTGAATCCTGACGGCTGACATATTTCGACAGTTGTGGGAAAGCATGTCATCACCGTCGAGAGCTTGGGCAATGTGAACAATCCCCATCCGCTGCAGGAGCGGTTGGGAAAGCTTCATGGGTCGCAGTAAGTAATCACATTGTTTCAACAGGTGATCTATGGTGTGAAGGGTATATGGTTTCATTACTCACTCATATAGATGTGGTTTCTGCACCCCCGGGATCGTCATGTCCCTATATGCCATGATAAGAAATGCGTATGATCCGGTAACTAGAAAGTTCAGGCTATCGGAGAATGATATAGAGATGAAGGGCCACTTGGATGGCAACCTATGTCGTTGCACCGGTTATAAGCCTATCCTGCAGGCTGCCAAGACTTTCGTCACAGAAGATCTCAAGGGTCAGCTGGCTGACGACACGGTTTCAACTCCTGAGACCGACTTTACGTCGAAGAATCCGGAGGGTGATGACGTTTCCTACCTTGAGGCATCTCTGTCCGGTGCCCCTAAGGCCAATGGGTCATGTGGAAGGCCTGGAGGCTGCTGTCGGGATGATCCCAGTGTACAGTCCTGCTCATCAAAGTCTTCTCGGACCTCAGCAGGGTCTTCCTCTAACGAGGAAGACACAAGTTCTGCGACGAGTGTGTCGGAAGAGGATACTGAAATCTTGATACCAGCGCGGAAGACGAACTGTGTCCCTCAGTTTGACTTTCGGCCGTACTCCCCTTCCACGGAGTTAATCTATCCACCCGCGCTTTGGAAACATGTCAACCAACCAATCTGCTACGGAGATGAAACAAAGGTCTGGTTGCGGCCGGTGACCTTGAAGCAGTTGATCGAGCTTCTCTCCGTCTATCCCTCTGCGAAACTGGTCGGTGGAGCCAGTGAGGTGCAGATTGAGGTCCGCTTCAAGAACGCCAACTACGCAGTCTCAGTTTTCGTATCTGATATAGAAGAGCTGAAGGCGATGTCTGTGCCGGAGGATGTGTCAACTATGAAAGAGCTGGTCATTGGCGGGAACACGCCTCTGAGTGACATCGAATCCACATGCTCTGAATTATCTTCCAAGCTCGGGCAACGAGGCTCCGTCTTTGGTGCTATGGCAAAGGCTCTGAGGTACTTTGCTGGCCGTCAGATACGGAATGCTGCGTCTTTAGCCGGAAACATTGCAACAGCTTCTCCGATCTCGGACATGAATCCTGTTCTCATGGCAGCCAATGCCTGTGTGGTTGCCGTGACTGCCAAGGATGAAGTGACACTGCCGATGGCATCGATGTTCCTTGCTTACAGGAAAACTGCTCTACCTCCGGGCAGCGTGATCACTCAGATCCGAGTCCCGGTTCCTCCGCCGGGCGTAAGGGAACTTACCAAGTCATACAAACAGTCAAAGAGGAAGGAAGATGATATTGCAATTGTCACGGCAGGATTTAGGGTCAGGCTAGACAGTCAGGGCATTGTGGAAGATGTCTCCCTGGCGTATGGCGGCATGGCTCCCGTGACTCTGATGGCCAAGGAATGCGGAGAATTTCTAATTGGCAAGAAATGGTCGTCTTCCCAGACCTTGAACGGTGTCCTCCACATCCTGGAGAAGACATTCCGTCTTCCATATGGAGTACCGGGTGGAATGGCCACTTACCGAAGGACGCTGGCCCTATCCCTGTTCTTCCGCTTTTGGCACGAGGTCATAGCGGAATTCAAGCTGGGAGAAGTTGACCCTGGATTGATTGAAGAGATTCACCGTCAGGTGTCCTCTGGATCGCGAGATAATGATAATCCATATGAGCAGAGAGTCGTGGGTAAACAGGTCCCTCATCTTTCTGGCCTGAAGCATACCACCGGTGAGGCAGAGTATCTCGACGATATGCCACATCAGGACCGTGAGCTGTACTGCGCGATGGTTCTATCCGAAAAGGCTCATGCCATAATCAGATCCGTGGACTGGACGCCGGCTCTCCAACCCGGCCTCGCTCTTGGCTATATTGACAAGAATAGCATTGACCCTGATAAGAACTCGTGGGGGTCCATTGCCAAAGATGAGCCTTGGTTCGCAACGGACAAGGTCTATTCACATGGCCAGCCTATTGGGTTGGTATACGCTGAGACGGCACTGAAGGCTCAAGCGGCGGCTCGTGCTGTCAAGGTTGAATATGAGGAGCTGAAACCAATTTTGACGATTGACGAAGCTATAGAGGCGAAAAGTTTCTATCCATACGGGAAGGAATTGCGGAAAGGTGCTCCGCCAGAAAAGATGGCAGAGGTATTTGCAAAATGTGATCGGGTATTCGAAGGGGTCGTTAGAATTGGTGGTCAAGAACATTTCTATCTTGAAACAAACGCGGCCATGGTAATCCCGCATTTGGAGGACAATTCGATGGAAGTGTGGTCCTCGACCCAGCACACGTGAGTATCGTCGGTTCCTATTTGCAATAACGGTTCCGTTGACGTGGATTTTCCAGAATGGAAACACAGGAAATGATAAGTCGGGTCACCGGAATACCAAGCAACCGCATCAATGTGAGGGTGAAGCGGATGGGCGGTGGGTTTGGAGGAAAGGAGTCCAGGAGCATCCAGCTGGCTGGACTGCTGGCTATTGCCGCCATGAAGGAGCGTCGGCCGATGCGGGCCATGCTGAACCGCGATGAAGATATGATGACCACCGGTCAGAGGCATCCTATCAAATGCCGGTGGAAAGTGGGGGTGATGAATGACGGCACGTTGGTTGCCCTCGAGGCCGACTGCTACAACAATGCTGGTTATTCTCTGGATATGAGCGCGTCGGTAATGGACCGATGCCTCACTCACTTGGACAACTGCTACGAGATACCAAATGTTCACATCCGCGGCTGGGTATGCAAGACCAATACCCACAGCAACACTGCCTTCCGGGGATTTGGGGCTCCACAGGCCATGTTCTTCGCCGAAAGCTACATGTACGCCATTGCGGAAGGGCTGAAGATGGATATCGACGAGCTTCGCTGGAAGAATCTTTACAAGGAAGGAAACCGGACTCCGTTCCTGCAGAAGATCGACGAGGACTGGCACGTTCCTCTGCTACTAGCGCAGTTGCGGAAGGAATGCAAGTATGACGAACGAAAAGCGGAGGTCGCCAAGTTCAACGCCCAGAATAAGTGGAAGAAGAGAGGTATTTGCTTGATTCCCACCAAGTTCGGGCTCTCCTTTGCGACGGCTCTCCATCTCAATCAGGGTGCTGCTTCTGTAAAGATTTACACAGACGGTTCAGTGCTGCTCAGTCATGGCGGTACGGAAATGGGCCAGGGACTGTACACCAAGATGTGCCAGATAGCAGCCCAGGAACTGAGTGTACCTCTAGAAGCCGTCTATACTGCCGATACATCGACATACCAGATTCCCAATGCATCCCCGACAGCTGCTTCCTCGGGAAGCGACCTTAATGGTATGGCTATCAAGGACGCCTGTGACCAGCTCAACGCGCGTCTCAAGCCCTACTGGGAGAAGTTCGGGCCGGACGCCGAGTTCAAAACTATCGCCAGGGCAGCGTACCTGGACCGCGTCAATCTTGTTGCCACAGGCCACTGGAGCATGCCCCGGATCGGGTACCAATTTGGTAACTACGATCCGGAGACGGTGAAACCGATGTATTACTACTTCACCCAGGTAAGCCTGCTGCCGTATCCGCTTTATAACATGAAGCAGTTGTCTTCCGCGCCACATATGCTGATATATGGGAATACAGGGCGCGGCCTGCACAGAAGTCGAACTGGACCTCCTCACCGGCGACCACACCGTCCTGCGCACCGACATCAAAATGGACGTCGGCCGCTCCATCAACCCAGCCATCGACTACGGCCAAATCGAAGGCGCTTTCGTCCAGGGCCAGGGCCTCTTCACCATCGAAGAGTCCCTCTGGACCAACGACGGCAGCGGACAGCTCGCGACTCGCGGGCCCGGGACCTACAAGATCCCCGGCTTCAGCGACATCCCGCAGGAGTTCAACGTCAGCTTCCTGAAGGGCGTGTCGTGGAAGAGCATCCGCTCGATCCAGAGCAGTAAAGGTATCGGCGAGCCGCCGCTGTTCCTGGGGTCGACGGTGCTCTTCGCGCTGCGCGACGCGCTGCTGAGCGCGCGGGAGCAGAACGGCGTCACCGAGCCGCTGGTGCTCGACTCGCCGGCGACAGCGGAGAGGTTGCGGCTGGCAGTGGGCGATGAGCTGGTGAAGATGGCGACGGTTGTGCCGGAACCGCAGGAGAAGCCGTTCTTCTTGGCTGTTGCTTGAGTAGACATACATCCAGCCTGAGATTGGTGCTGGTTTATTTATCTGTTTTATCTGTCTCGATCTAGGATATGAAAGACTTGGAAGTTATTGCTCCTTGCAGTGGTTTCGCGATGCTTTTGGATATTTGTGAAAACTGAATAGTTTTCTAGTATGATGTCTATTCATGTTTATGATGTATTATGGATTGCTATTGATAGATGGTATTCTCATTATTTCCCAGGTAGATTTTTAATCTTCACGTCATCTACTTCTAGAAGGAAGCTATATGTATGTATTCATATCCGTATCCGGCGTTTGGATAGGGATTTCTGGTCTCGATTGGATTGAGACGACATGAGCATCTACGGTGATAACTAGGTAATATATATGTATTTATATTTATATTTATAGACGCAAAGCTGAAGACAAAGGCATCTTCATCCGCCGCACTCAACCCTTCAAAAACCTTGCATAGTAACTCTCGACCCACCGCCCCGCGACCTCTCCCTCCCCCGCAACGCTCGCATCCCACACATTCATGCTCCCCACGTACCCGTCCGGCCGGACATTCACGACCGCGACGCGGCCCGCTGCCCCCGTCATCTCCGGGCCGAGATATGTCTCTGTGCAGCTACTAGGGCTAGCCGGCGCCTCCATGATGTCGTCGAGGTAGACCGTCCACCGGCTCGCCCGCAGCAGGGGCGGGAGGTCCGCGATCTCGAGCGCGGCCTTGGGCGTGCGCGTCACGAGCGCGTAGGTGAAGAGCTTTGAGACGGGCGTGTACCGCTCCGGCAGGAGAAAGGCGTCCTCAGCCGTCCGGGGAGGCGGCTGGGAGGTGTAGGATCTCTCGGCGCGCGCGCTGGCGCGGGAGAGGAGGGAGTATTGGGAGGAGAGGTACGCGCAGAGGTCGTGCAGGAAGGGTCTTGACGTTACCGCGTCCGGCGCGAAGATGTAGATCCGGAACTGGCTGAGTAGGGGGATGTCGAGTTGGAGGTGGACCGGGTTCGCGTCGATGTAGCGCGTCACTCTTGCCGGCGGGGTCAGGAGGGCTCCCGGTTTGAGGGATCCTTTTGTCAAGATATGGCTCAGACTGTTCCCGTTCGTTGCGTCCGGGGAAGTCTGAGGGATCATCCAGTTGAGCACGTTGCCAGCGTACTCGGCGCCCACGCCGGATATGAAGCGGATGTTCTCGTCGAAGTTGCGCGCCAGCGCCTCGTCGCCCTGCGCGAAGGCCCGGACGTGCGCCGCGTCGAAGCTGATCAGGTCCAGGGCGATCTTGCGCCGCTCGGCCTCGTACGTCGCGAGCAGGGACGGCTCGGCAAGGTCTCGCGACACGAGGTTCAGCTTCCACGCGAGGTTGAAGCTGTCGTGCATGCTGGTGTTGGCGCCTTGCGCGGCGAGGGCAGAGTGGCAGTGGCCGGCCTGTATATCTTTATTGTCAATGGATAGGTACTATGTAGATGCTGATGAGAAGGCTGTGTAAGGGGACGTACGTCTCCAGCAATGAACAGACGCAGTTCAGGATCAGCGAAGTGGTTTGCAACCCGCTGGCTGACGACGTAGTTTCCGAACCATTCTGTGAGAAGTATCATCAGTATGTTCTGCAAAATAGGTTATATAGATGTGTTGTGAACAGCACAGCTTCATACCAATGCTCTTCCACTCCAATTTAAACGGGGCCATGACCTGCCGTGCCTTGTTCATCACATATTCCGGAGTTGCGATGGACTTGTCGACGCGCTCTCCGTCCGTAGGGCTCAGCTCTACATACAGACGGGTCATGTTGCGCTCCCGGGGAATCCACAGGATCGACACGCCGTCGTGCGATCGTACCGCCGTCTTGCTCCATAGGTCCGGGAAGTCGGTCTCGATGACACCTGTGGAGCGTCAGTCGAGCTGTCTCTTTCTTTTTGTCGCAGAAGGAACCGCATACCGTCCAAGACACCCCACGAGGCATTGGTCATCTCTCCCTCCAGCTTCGTGCTGGGGATGAACGGCCGGACCTTGGAGCGGGCGCCGTCACACCCTACGAGGTAGTCGGACTTGATGAGTATCGTCTTCTTGGCTGCCTGGTCCTCGTAGACGATGTTGATTTTGGTGTTCTCTGCGGCTTTGGAGCATTCGACAAAGGTGCTTTTTCTGGTCACCTGCAGCCCGCGGGCTTCCATGTCCTTGATCAGGACGTCCTCCAGTATGCCCTGGTGGGCGAGGAGAATGTAGGGGTCTAGTGCCCCGACATGGTCTGGGTAGTGGATCTGTCTCCCTTTTCTTTCGAGGAAGGTTGTTGGTGTGTTTTCCTATATAAACGTCAGTACATGCTCTGATATCGTCGTCCAGACAGATATGTCTATGTAACTCCGTCCTACCTACCCAGAAGCAGATATCATAGACCCTCACACTCTGCCGGAGTAGCGAGTCGGCGAGCCTCAGCTGTCGGAAGGTCTCGATGGTCTTGGGCTGCAGGCCATCTGCCTTGCCGGCCAATGTTCTATCTGGCCGGTCGTCCAGGATCATGGTCCGGACGCCGTACCGTGCGAGATTGGAACTGTCGAAAGAATTTCAGCACTTACTGGGTTGCACGAAATGGGATTCACAGAGACACCTACGCAAGCATCAACCCCGACGGGCCTGCCCCTACAATGGTGACGGTGGTCGTCGAGTCGCCTGTGGCCGGCAGACCGTTGTCATGGTCCCTGAACCCCTCGTCGACCGCTCCGGGAGCCATGCTGTTATTGTCCTGTTCCAGCTGAGCCTGCGAGAAAGTCCGTTTCATGCTCTGCAGACAGAGGGGGCAGGGCAGCGGTTTATAATGTCTTGTTGCTTTTACCCTTTATGTCGATGCGAATCCTTGTACTTCCTCAGGGGTCCATTAATGTAGCACTCATGACGATCGCCGGCATTCTGTTTTCCTGGTTCTTGCTGCGGAACAGGAACTAAGAACACCGTACGATGGTTTTTGCAGCCTTATTGTTCTTCCCAGCTAGGCCCTGGTGCAAGCATGGAGTGCAGCTGCTGCGTTCAGCATGACGGGCGTTGCGGCCGTGGGCAAAGGACGCCGTGCGTGGCAGCAACCGCATCCCACTCTTGCTGCACATCTCCGCCTCGACGTCGTCGTTGATAACAAGCGTCTGCATCTCCGCATCTCCACTTGGTCTGTCGGCTGCTTTCCGAGTTCCCCGAGCCTGGCATGGCGGGCTGGAGAGACGGCTCTTCTCCGATACGGGATGCATCGGCCCCAAAGCCGATCTGAAGCTAAAGCAAGAAGACTCGACAGAATGGGCGCCCAGACAGACAGACGACCTGAGTGACTCGTTCCGATGCAAAACATCGGTCACCCTGTTCACCTGCATCGTCCATCATGGCGAGCCTCCGGCCGTGGGAGAAGATCGCTGCGGAGAAGCGGCAGCAGAGAGATCAGGCGTTGAAGCCGTACCTCGTCGATGATCTGGACAAACGCCCTCCCCGCATTGACGATGTGGCGGCGCGTTCTCGCATCGAGGCCGAACCTGCGACACAGACCATCACGGATATCGACAACATCCCTGCCCTGTTTCAGCGTCTGAGCAGCGGCGAATTCAGCGCAGAAGAGGTCGCTTTGGCGTATATCAAGAGGTGGGGAGCTGTAATCTATGTTTATATTTATTTAATGCAGTTATGCCTAACTCTTTGACTCTTTTTACAGGGCAACGGTGGCGCATCAGCTGGTAAGTTTGTATCACCGAGTGTCGGGCACTCTGTACCATGCTAATGACAATGATGTCCATCAGACAAATGCCATAACCGAAGTGATGTTTGAAGATGCATTGAACCAGGCCAGGGAGCTTGACCGAGAGTTCAAGGAGACAGGCAAAGTGAAGGGTCCGCTACATGGCATCCCAGTGACGCTGAAGGATCAGTTCAACGTCAAGGGATATGACAGCACCCTGGGCTACGTCGGCCGCTCTTTTGCTCCCGCAAAGGAGGATGCCGTCTTGGTGCAGATACTGAAGAGTATGGGAGCTGTCATCATCGCGAAGACCAATCTCCCGCAGAGCATCATGGTAGGACGCCCGCCAGCCTTATCTGGAATTTTGGACTGAGTAAATGCTTCCCCAGTGGTGTGAAACGGAGAACCCTCTTTGGGGCCTCACGGTCAACCCGCGAGATCCTGACTTCACCCCTGGTGGTTCCACTGGAGGTGAAGCGGCGCTGCTCGCGCTTCACGGCTCCATCCTAGGTTTTGGGACGGATCTAGGAGGTAGTGTCAGAATCCCGCAGAATATGGTGGGATTATACGGGTTTAAGCCAAGTGTGGGTCTTTCACTTGCTATGGAGGAATAGGAATGGCTGACTCCAGCGTTAGAACAGCAGGATGCCATATTATGGTGTCCCGGTCTCTACAGAAGGACAAGAGCACGTTCCCTCCGCTGTAGGACCGATGGCTCGCGACCTGGACTCTCTTTGCTATATCAGTAAACTGATAGTGGATAGTAAGCCTTGGACCATGGATCCTAGGTGTACCCCGCTACCTTGGAACGAGGAAGCTTTTCAAGAAATACAGTTGAGACCGATGGTCATCGGGCTTATCCTTGACGATGGAGTGGTGAGGGTCCACCCTCCTATCGAAAGGGCATTACTGGAGCTGTCGGCGAAGCTGAAGGCAGCGGGCCACGAGATCATCCCCTGGGACGCCTCAGAACACCTGGAGTGCATCCAGATCATGGATCTCTACTACACCGCTGACGGCGGGGAGGATATCCGTCGCGACGTAGAGGCTGCCGGAGAGCCTTTCATCCCACATGTCGAGGCGCTGGTGAACAGGGGAAAGCCTATCTCGGTCTATGAATACTGGCAGTTGAACAGGCGTAAAGTTGCAGCCCAGAAGAGGTATCTCGACAAGTGGAACGCCGTCCGCTCCCCGTCCGGCAAACCGGTCGACGTTCTCCTGGCACCGACGATGCCGCACACGCCTGTTCCGCACAGATGCTGCCGCTGGGTCGGGTATACCAAGATCTGGAACTTCCTCGATTATTCCGCGGTTACGTTCCCCATCGACAAGGTCCGGGCGGACAAGGACAAGTTGCCGGAGACAAAGTACAAACCGCGCAACGAGCTCGATGCCTGGAATTGGAATCTCTATGACTTGGAGAAGATGGCCGGCCACCCTGTCAACCTGCAAGTGGTTGGAAGGAAGCTCGAGGAGGAGAAGGTGTTGGGAGCTGCTACTGTGATTGAGCGCATTGGGAGAGCCCAGAGTTAGGCCCAAGAATGTAAATCGAGAATAGATCTATAGGTATATAGGAAACAACTTGAATACATGATAAAATACTTTGAGATTCCATGGATTCATCATATTTCATTTCCAAAAGACAGTCAATTTTTATCTACCACATAGTTACTCCACCATCAACGCGGATATCCTGTCCGGTCATGTACGAGCTTGCATCACTTGCCAGGAAGACACACGCCCCGCGGATATCATCCGGCTCCGCCACGCGTCCGTTCATGATCTCATCCTTCCAGCTCTCAAGAAGCTCCGGAAACTATGATCCTATTAGTTCTTTTTTGGGGATACACCTCATCTTGATATGACTTACACAGGCGGTCATCGCCGTATTGACGTATCCCGGGGATATAGAGTTGACGCGAATTCCCTCAACACAACTAATCAGTCCTATTATCCATCTTCCCCTTCTCTCTGTCCGCATGACTACTGTATGCAACTTACATAAGGAACCAACTCCTTCGCAATGGCAGGCACCATGGCCCGCACGGCGCCCTTGCTCCCGCAGTACGCGCTGCTCAGCTGGCTGCGGATGGCCATGTGGCTGGCGATGCTGGCGACCATGACGATGCTGCCGTGCTTCGTGCCGTTGGCGATCATCTGCCGTGCGGCGTGCTGCGCCGTGAAGTAGGCGCCCATGACGTTGGTTGCGAGCAGGCTCCGGTGCTCCTCGGGCGTGAACTCGAGGAAGGGCATGTGCCGGTTGATGCCGGCGCAGGGGACGCAGATATCCAGCGCGTTGTCGAAGTCCCTGCTGAACCGGGCGAAGCCATCCTTGAGGGATTCGGGGTTGCTGACGTCCACGCTGGAAGAACTCAGTTTAGTTGTATGTCCATGGCAAAAAAGACGTGGTGTTTCTATACGTATACTACTCACTGGTAATGAGCCGTCCTGACGCCGTACTTCTTCTCGATCTGGAAGAACTCTTCTACGGGCTCGATGATATCGAAGATTGCGACGTCAGCGCCGGCCTCTGCCAGGCCTTCTGTGAAGGCGAGACCGCAGCCACGGGCGCCGCCGGTGACGAGGGCCGTTCGTCCCTTGAGAGAGAACTAGACGGATCAGCATATATGTTCTGCTGGTCTGGGGAATATCTTGGCTTACTCTAGACATTGTATAATCCGACAGAGTAATCAATGAGAATACAATGGAAGATTGAGTATGAAAATACGCGCCGTAGGTTCGGAGTATGAAGTAACGTTGTCCCGGACATGTTTTACAGAGTCTTCAAGACGGAGCCTGCAGCCGGGAGAATCTCAGTCAAGTAATTGATCAATTCACTTGCTAACTTGGCTGCGGCATCTCAATTGCAGCGGTCAGCTTCTTGGACATGGGCCTCTGTTCTGTCTTGTCAACCCCCACTCCTCGCTCTGCCCCTCCCGGCCCTAGCCCCAAGCCCCAAGCCCTAACCCTCGCCCAAAGTGGATTCACCGCCTGCCCCGTCGGGCATCTGCGTCTCCGCGATAAGGACATCTGCGGCCGGTGGACGCCGGGCGGTCGTAGACTAGATACGAGATACGACGTGGGGAAGTCTACAGGCTAGGCCGAGTCCTGACCATGTCCGCGGGGCTGGCCTGTGCCTATCGCCCTGCCCCTCCCGGAGATCCTCCTGGAGCTCGAGCATGAGGGGCTGCGAGGGGCTGCTGCCACTTATCGCCGCTCTCCATGGAGCTTCTGCCAATTATTGAATCCCGGCCGCCGCGTCGCTTGTCGTCAAGCGCCGATATGGCAGTTTATCTTACTTAATTGATTGCCCTGCACTCCATCCGGACCTGATCCGATTGTTCTCTACTGTTCTCTGGATCTCTTAGGTCTCTCAGGGTGGAGAAGCCCATCTTCGGTGCGGAGGCGCATGATACTATTTCCTCTGTCACTTCTTCTGTCATCTTGACGACCTTTGATTCCTCCTGAACTTGATTCTCTTGCAGCTCTTATTAATTGTGCACGTGGAGAATTGTAAAGTAGCAATCTTCTGTCGAAGCACCTCTTCTCTGCATCATCTTTTTTTAGCCTAGCCGCAGACAGACATGGGCAAGAAACGCGTTCTCGTCAGCTACGGCGTGGACATTGACGCCGTCGCTGGATGGCTGGGGTCCTATGGCGGAGCGGACAGTGTCAACGACATCAGCAGAGGTACGGCTGCTCTAGTTGGGCTTTGTGCAGGTCGATAACTCACCATGGTGGGTTCTGTATCATAGGCCTCTGGGCCGGCCATGTCGGCACCATGCGCCTGCTGAAGCTCTTTGAGAAATACAACATCAAGGCCACCTGGTTCATCCCCGGCCACTCCCTTGAGACCTTCCCCGAGGAGTGCGCTGCAATCCGCGACGCCGGCCACGAGATCGGCCTGCATGGCTACAGCCACGAGAACCCGTCCGACATGACCTTCGAGCAGCAGCGCGACGTCCTCGACAAGACGTACCGCCTGCTCACCGAGTTCTGCGGCAAGCCCCCGCGCGGAATCGTCGCTCCCTGGTGGGAGACGAGCAAGGAGAGCGTGGAGCTGCTGCTCTCGTACGGCATCGAGTACGACCACTCCATGTCGCACCACGACTGCCAGATGTACTGGCTGCGGACTGGCGATTCCTGGACCAAGATCGACTACAGCAAGAAGGCGGAGGAGTGGATGAAGCCCCTGGTCAGGGGCCAGATGACGGGCCTGGTCGAGATCCCGGGCAACTGGTACATTGACGACCTGCCGCCGATGATGTTCATCAAGAGCTCGCCCAACAGCCATGGCTGGGTGAACCCGAGGGATATTGAGGATATCTGGAAGGTCTGCTCTGCTCTCTGGACTTCTCAACAGGCGAAAACAGGGACTGACATACGCTTGCTTCCGCCAGGACCACTTCGACTACTTCTACCGGGAATACGACGAGTTCGTATTCCCAATGACCATCCACCCCGATGTCTCGGGCCGTCCGCACGTCCTTCTCATGCACGAGAGGTAAGGAAATCCTTTATCCGTCCGAATTATGAATAATTATGACAGTTCAGCGCTGACCAGGCTACCGCAGGCTCATCGAATACATCAACAAGCACGAAGGCGTCGAGTGGGTCACGATGGAACAAATGTGCGACGAGTTCAAGCGCAAGAACAAGCCCCCAGAGGGCGCGCTGATGCCCGCCCCTCCTGGTTCCATTCTGCAGAAGCAATAGATGACTTTCGATAGGTTTGGATAGGTAGTCTGCATTTACTTGTGATGAATCAAGCCATGTTAGTAACTCTCTGCTGTTCCTGTCTCTGGAGAGGATATGACAGTCACGAGTCATGTCAACTGCATATAACTTGTGAAAAAGGTCCTATCAAGAGATGGCTTTCGGATCAAATTGCAAGTACAATGTAATCTTCGTTCTTGAAAATCCTACATACATACTACGGATTTATTCTATGGTCTCAACCGACGTTAGATTACACACACCGTTCCTACCTAAGCAACTCCATGCTACTGGGTATTATGTACTGTAAATTAAGTAAATACTGCTATGAAACTAATTCGACACTCTCCGGCCCCATCCCAAACCGGGTCCTGAAATTCCAGCGCTCAGGGAATATGGAGCAGTGGGCACCATACTCCGTTCTGCGTACCGAACCCATGAACTCCATCAGATCTTAGAACCAGATAGACCAGACGACCCTGCATAGACCTACTAAATGGATGTTGGACAGTACTCACACCTAATTCCCACGACCCCGCAGTCGGCTCTAGTTATTGCCACGGCTGGCAACTCAACACCACCTTTGGTTCCTCTTCCCTCCATCCCACTTTTGGGTCGGTGGGGGGTGCCTATATAGTGGGTAGTAATGTACTGTACATCGTGCTATATCGGTAATTAGTAGGTGTACGATCTAACTAAGGGAATCGGACCTGGTTTGCCCGACTAAGGATTACGGAATGGCGAATAGAATGCTGTATAAATATTTCGTGTACAGAAATAATGTAGAAATGCTCTTTGTAAATATGACTCCTGGTGATCTTAGTGTTAGTTTATCCATGCGCGGGAAAGGGCTGGTAGGAAGGGGAAGGGTCCATGTTGCAAAAGCCATCATCAAAAACAGATGTTAGCATTGCGATTCAGGATCACGGGGCTGAACTAGATACCTTGTACCTAGTAACCTAGTAGCTTTACAAATACTCTTTTCTCAACCTTGAAGTCTGCTAGTGACCTCCCTGTGGGCCGTCATCATTGACTTCACAGCGCTCTAATCATTCTCTCTCCCGTTGAAGATAATGGATCTGCGTTTTTTGGCACTCTAAATTCGAAAAATCTTCTATTTTCAGTTCGTAGCATTCACCAGCCTCAGAAATGATGGGGGAAGAGTGCGCAAAGCATTTGTTAATTGATTCCTAAGCGATTAACAACCAGTTCTTCCGTCTAGATAATCATGACGTCCCTTGAATATACATAAGTTGTAGAGGGCTTAGGGTTTGGCACACAGGCCGAAGCCCCGTTATCACATGGCCTCGATTCACCAAATTAGCGCCCTCAGGCGAAGTGTCCCTCGCGGAGCAGTTACACGCTCACACCAGCGAGTAGCTATGATGACTAAGCAGGGAGACCGCCAAGCCTTCCACCTCACCTGACGTCGCTCCACATTGACTCCTTAACCGCGTCTCCTTCGCGTATACCAGATTGCCAGTTCTGCAGCAAAGCAGTGCTGTGTATGAGCTAAGATGGACAATCGACTTCTAGACGAGTTCCTTGAGGAACCGCCCACTGAAGTAGACAAAGATCCTCTCTTAGATGATGTTGAAAAGCAATTGTATGAGGAGCTTGAATACAAGACGCTTCATGACGCTCACACGGAATCGAATGCTGCCACGGTGAGAAAATGAAAAATACTATGCCGTTCTCACCACCATTAGTAGTATGCTTCTAAACAGGTAGTCGCAGGAATTATCAACTGAGGAAATGCCGGTTCCGATGCCCTTGACTAATGCTACACACAACCCTTTAACCACTGTAGTCGTTCGGTTTACTGAATATCTTCCTGAATATCCGGCGACACACCCTTATGGCCTAACTTATGTCATAAACACGCAGGGCATGACGAGGGACAAGGTTTATGGTCTCATGAAAAATGTGAGTGTCTGTAACTTAGCCATCAACCGGTTACTAACTACGTATCCTTAGATTCAATACCCTCACAGTATTGTGCATCCGCCCCAGTCGAGTGGATGTTGGTTCCTCCAATCTAGGGTTCTGAAACGAAAGTTCAAATGTTCCGGGGTTAAGATATGTGAATATCTTGATCCTGGACTTCGTTCGATGCGACATACTGAGGTTTCAGAGACCGTTTGGCAAGAGGTTCAAAATCGGAGGAATGCAATCCATTTCGGTGAACAAGATCATCGAAGACGAAATGCTGCTAAGTAAGTTAACTGGGCGAAAGCTTATCAATGGGTTATTAACGATCATATGCAGTCTCTATCGCACAGTTGTTCGACGCTTTCATGACAAGATTGCTTGCCTTGAAACAACGGATAGTTGCAAACCCTTTTTCGGACGCCGTAACCGTCCTGTAAGTGACATTATCCGTTCGAGAAGTACTATCTTTGGCATAGATCCTCAGTGAGCTCTGGCAGAGCTTGCTTGATTCTGTTCTGAAATTTACACGTCATTGTGCTGTGTGCTCGATTACTGTTCAGTTTAGGCCCTTTCTCTACCGCATATTCATATGTTTTGCTATCTGATCCTTCTTGCCCTTTCCAACTCAGGATCTTCTCTCATTGAGCTTGTCCACTTGACTTCTGATTGGTTGCTGACTTGGTTTCGTCAGGATACATCCGAAGTTAATTATCCGTATATCGGATGCCGCGCAGTTACTCCCGAAAATCAAAGTCGACACTTTCATAAGAATCTCTCCTCAGTGGATTCTCTGGTAGATATCGATTATCTTGAGGACCTATTTCGCGCGAATCCCACTGTACAGAGTGACACTTGCGATTTTTACGTTTCCACAACTACTCGCCGAAAGACTTGTCGTATGTAGTCATTTGATAACTCTCTGTTCAGTGTTAAATAATACTAACTCCTTTTTTAGATACCCATCATGCTCAAGGGTTTGGAAACCTTCAAGTTCTACCTTGCGAGGTAGAATTCTTCATCATGATTCCCGAGGATCTTAGAGCGTGTCCATACATTCTATTCACGTCACGTGGAGTTCATACACATCCACCTCCCGAGCCAAATAAGCCGTCACAGGTTATCATGGGAGAAGTTCTGGAAATGATCCAGAGAAGGAAGAATCCGGATCTTGCCCTCAGTATGACCTTATATTATGTGTCGATGATCACTTACTAACTGGCTTAGGCAAATATCAAATGAGTCCTGCGTTTGAGGAATTTTGTCAAACACATCGGGGACAAACCCTATCTCAAATTTACGAAAGCTTTCAGACTATGGATGTCTATTCTGCCTTGGCTCAAAAGGAGAAGGCTTTAATATATCCAGAAGCTCAAGATTTCAATAGAGTCGTATACGAGCACTTTCGAGTTCGGGACACAGAAGTGAGTTGGTAAATAATTATGACTGTTCAAGTAGCTACAAGTGAGTTCTGACTGCCATATGCAGACTTATATACAGAAAATCCACAATGATAAACGTGGAATCCTGATCTTCTGTGGATTCAAAGAGCAGATTAGCCACTTGGCCTCTTTGGACTCGTTTGAAGTGGACATGACCTATAAAAGGGCGAATGAGTTTAATGAGGTTGTCTTTACAACATTTCATCCGAGTTCCAGCAAAGGTATGTTAAAAAAAAAAGTCCATGTGCCTATGGCCTTATGCTGTTGGAGGCTCGCCCAGATCTTTACAAAATATTTTCGGGTTGACAAAGAGCTGCTGACTACCTAATTATAGTCTCTACACTACTTCGGGTGTTCACAAATCAAGACACCAGCGAGTGCTACCATCTACTCTTCCAACAAGCGTTCGAGCTTATGCATCAAATCACCGGGAAGTCAGTCCAGTTTCACCACCTTCATGGAACTGGAATTAAAGCCATTATGATGGACATGGATCCTAAACAGATGTCTGGTATGTATACAACGTATGTATTGCAGGAATCTCTTCAAATTCTTGCTGCTGCAGATCTCTCCTATCCCTTCAAGCGATTTGGCGCTTCTACTGCTCTGCAATTGTGCACTCTATGAGGCTAACGATTGATTAGGGCTTGCTGTGTACCTTACACAGATGGATCCTCAGCATCGGAGCTGGAAGTGGCAACTTGAGAATATCATTATATTCCCTCCATCCCACTTTCAGAGAACAGTGGACAAAATAGTTGAGTCTGGTCCTTCTGATGACAGATTCAGGTCGACTCGCTCTACGATGATGAGTTTGTTAACGTGCGAATCTGCGGAAGCTTACTACGGGGTGATTCGACTTCTGGAAAGTAAGTGTCTAATTATAATTCTGGAGTCTAGCTTCTAAATAATCGCTAACCCCTTTTTAGCTCACGAGAATTCAGCCATTGTTCAGTGGGCAAGACATAAATCTCATCCGGTTATTGCAGCTGGATCGAACAAGCATTGCTCACTCATTGATCGAGAATTCTATGATCTAGTCCGAAGCCGTGCTGAGACAACTGAGCAAAGATATCAGAAGCCCAGCCCGGACAGAAGTCACAGGAAGCTGTTCGGGGAGATTTGCGGGTAGAGGACTATCCGAAACCAGCTATTTGACAATTACCTAATTGCTGACGCTGAATCTGTGCAGATCCCGAGATCTTGATTCTCATAATATCCGCATGTCACAAGGCCCTTATACCAGTTTTCTGACCGGTCCGACGAGCATGACCGATCCTGGAGGTATGCGAAGAACCCTTTGGAAATAATGCTTGGTCAGTTTTAACTAATCGCACTACAATACAGCCCGCAAGCGAAAAAGATCGATTGATGCTCCACAATCAGTTGATACTCCACAAGCAATAGAGATAGCCCCGGATGATGAGATTACCTTCGAGGCAGATTCATCTGGTGACGTACTGAGATCCAGATCCAGATCAAGAAGCAGATCTAGATATCACTCTCCACCAGCGTATCCGGCTCGATCATTCGAGTAAGTTTTATCCTTGATATCCAATAATTGAGAGACCTGGTTCTGATGGGTATTGGTATTCTTAGATCGATAACCAGTCAGCCAAATGTCCCGAACCAAACTGCTTCTCTCCCGAATCAGACACCTTCCAATCTACAGAATCAGAACTTTGAGGCGCAGAAACGGGCTCTTGAGCTCCAGAGATTGGAGCTGCAGATACGAAGGGAGAGAGCCGAGGTCGAGAGACTGGAATTGGAGAACGAAGCGAAGAGATTGGCGATTCGGAGAGAGGAATTGCGGCTTGAACTTCTTCGACAGCAGCAGTCTCAGAACAAGTCTTGATTGAGTTTTGTCCGCGTGTGTGTATGTGTGTGTGTGCGTGTGTGTGTGTGTGTGTGTGTTTCTGCAATAGATAGATACCCAGGTAGATACGTACTGTCTTACCTCTAGTTAGTGTTTAATATTAGATATCTAATATGCATTCAAGTATCATCTCAATGAGCTTCTAGAGAGATCTTAATTATGTTAAATCACATATATAAATATGGGTCTGTGGATTTCCAAGAAGCCCCTAGCCCTCATCACTGTCCATCTTCATCATTGGTTGACCGATTAATTGACGTCACCCTGTTTACTCATCTAGTCATATTCTTCAGTACCTAGTGGAACCATGCAGCATTGATTACTCTGTACATTACTATGTAATGTGCATGCATACAGTCCTAACAAAATCCAGATCTAGAATCGTTCGTGCAGTAGCGCGTAAGGCAGAGGGGATGCATCAAGTAGATCTTCCTCGCAATCATGGATATTCAGAATACTGGGGCAAATTTCTAACCTTATAAGAGGTACTGGGACTCGTTCTACTGCAGAGTACGTCCTTCGTGACCCCCACTTTTGGGCCGCCACTTTCGACGGCGTGCTGTACAAGTACAGTTAGTACATAGGAATGAAACATGAGCACCGATATATGTTGACTGCCTATTAGTAGGTGCTTAATTAGCTAAGACCTAGCTAAGTAACATATCTCACTTATCTCTTGGTATGGTACGTCCACCTGCCGAGCTGCAAATCCTGTAGTAAGCAGCCGTCTGTGCCACTCGCCCCATCAATGTGGCCGCTAGCGGTAGGGTGCCTCAGAGCTACGATCTCATCCTGGAATTCCACAAGGCAGCTTACGATAAGATAAGCCCGGACGCCGGTTTAAATATTGGCGTTGGGTGGTAGAACTTCGAGTACGAGAATGGCATTCACTTTAACCCGATCAAAGGGATAGGGATTATTAGTATTATTCAGACAGAAGGATCGATCTGCTACCAGTCTCTGGGAGAGGTAAACCTCAGTCAACGCAAGCCTCGATAAGATTGCTGGACAGTGCTGAGGAATGCTTAGTCGGGGTCAAATAGATTTTCAAAATGGGATACCCGATCCCGGTAAAGGAGAAGCAGGTTCGGGAAGATTCGTGTAGGCTCAAGGTCTGTACCGGTGTCTGAGGTCTGAGTCATTCTGATCATCACGTTGGCCATATATCTTCAGCTACCATAGTTCGGCACCTTATCTGGTCATGTTCTCTAGATCCTTGTCGTCGGAGCAGGTCTGGCAGGACTGGGTGCCGCCATCAGCTGCCTCCTCGCGGGCCACGGGGTTGGAATCTTCGAGTCGGCGGTCGAGCTTGCAGAGGTTGGCGCTGGCATCCAGGTGCTACCTAATAGCGCCCGCGTGCTCTGCCACTGGGGTCTCGAGGCCGCGCTGGATAAGTACGCAACCCGGCCGCGGAAACTGAACTTTCTGGGGTGGAAGGGAAACCACATCACGTCTATGGATTTCCACGAGAGTGAGGCCAAGTTTCCAGGGACGTGGTATAAAGACTTTCACAGGGCGAACCTGCAGAAATGTCTCGTCAACCGGGTGCTGGAGCTGGGAGGAACGATTACCTGCAATTCCAGAGTCGTTGACATCGTGGTCAGCGAGGATGGCACAACAGCGACAGCGGTGACGGCAGATGGGAGGAGAGAGACCGCGGATCTGATCATCGGGGCGGATAGGGTGTTCTCCAAGTTGACCGAGATACTGTACGGGCGGCCTGATCCTCCCACCAAGACTGGCGATCTGGCATATCGACTTTTGCTGTCGACAAAGGAGATGTTGAAGGATCCGGAACTGGCAGAATTCGTAAAGGAGCCGCAGGTCAACTATTGGCTAGGCCCTGATGCACACGCAGTCAACTATGTTCTCAGAGGTGGTGAACTTTTCAACATGGTCCTCATCGTCCCAGACGACATACCGGAAGAGTCGAAGCCGACTGTTGAAGGCAATGTTGAGGAGATGCGCTCGTTGTTCAAAGGCTGGGTGGGATCCACGGTAAGAACCTCCTAATTCTAGGTGCTTGGGCGTCTCTTACCTGTATCTCCAGGATACAAAAGCTTTTGAAGCTCTGTGAATCTGTGCAGAAATGGCGGCTGTGTATTCGCCGTGGAAAGGACAGATGGACTCATCCGTCGGGGGCGTGGACCATGATCGGTGACGCCGTCCATGCCACTCTTCCTTACCTTGCTTCTGGGTACGTCACCCACTTTGTTGTCCCTTGAATATATAAACGGCAAATACTCAAACTTCAAAAGGGCAGGAATGGCTTTCGAGGATGGAGCCGTACTTGGCGAGTGTCTCTCACGGCTCCCCAACTCGCCCGGGATAGACAAGAAATCTCCATCATTCATGGCTCAGAAGCGTCACACCCTCGCAGTCTTTGAAAAGTGTCGCAGGGAAAGAACGCATATGGTTGTTTCTAGAGGCAACGTCCAGCAGTATCTGTATCACCTCCATGATGGACCGGAGCAAGAGGAGCGGGATCGAAAAATGCAGATGGTTCCTACCGCCAGGGGAGGCACTTGCCTGGAGAGATCCTGGTCTTGCACCAAAGCTGTTGGGGTACGATCATATTGCAGATGTAAGTGTTTCTCATGATGCTTATAGGTTTCACCTAACTTGCCCATTGGTGATATTCAGCAAGGCTTGTTCCGTGAAATTCAGGCTCGTCTTCGGAAACTGGTACTAATTATATCGGACAGGTAAATCAAAAGTGGAATTTATCGGACAGCACAGAAAGAAGAGAACAGAGCACTCAAGCTAGGCTTTGATCTGACGTTAGAAGTATGAAATCGTAGATTATCTGTCAAATATGGGATTATGTGCATGAGTCTTCGTTCCACTTGTGTCTTTCCAAGCAAGTCAAGATGAAATCAATAGGTCTCGTAGATGGTCCAATAATATTAGCTGCCTCGGTGTATATCTTGTTTCAGAGTCCGGATCAGTATCTGTATTTGGTTGAAAGGAATAGTTTGACGTAAGCATCAGCAGGAAAGTTCTGTTCAACATTGAGATCAGACTTTACATAGACCAGGGACCAAGTGAGCTTTCTCGCCGACTAATGCATCAAAGTATGCTAGCAGCGTATCAGCAGGTATCATATCCAAAACACCCAGGTCCGGGTTAGAGCTGCGCATCACCCGGCCGCCCCAGAGCACTCTAACGGAGAATTGAGAATAGTCTTTTCCGCCGTGCTGCTTGCGATAGAGCTCAAAGATAACCTCAGAACCCATACCGGGCCATACCATGACATCGATCTGTAGGATCGAGAGCAGCCTCGACAAACTTCCATCGTGTGCAACATTGTGGCGGTATCTGACCTTTCCATCCTTGCCAGCCATCTGATCACGGAAGTGTTGCGCCAGTTCGCCAATCCAAACGCCGAAACCTGCTGTGCTCGCTGCGAGGGATGTTGGTGCATCGCGGTACATATAGGAATATTCAAACTGCCCCAAGCGGAAGATTTTGTCTGCTTGCTCCTTGGTAACACACTGTTCGGGATCATTGATATTGCATGGAAGAGGCTTGTTGTGACACAAGCGTGCCGAGAGGTTATCAAAATAGTGATCAAAACTTACATGCCAGTCACTGTCGTCAGACGGCACGCCTGAGATGGCATCAACTTCTCTATAGAGAGACTGGGAGCGTTCCAGATGCGCAACCCACGTAGAATTCGGTTCGCTCTTGGCCTTGGAGAACAGTTTATCTGCAGCAGGACAAGAGTATGCTGGTTCGAGGGAATCAATGGAGTCTCTCTTTTCAATTTGAATCATTTGTTAGCAAAAGAAGATGCAAAAAATAACCCTAGGGACAAACCTGAACTAGCAAAGGCACGGATTCCTTTGGTCCATACATCCCTTCAATTAGCATTCCGGCGACCTGACTCGTAATCACGTTCGTTGTTACTCTGAATATGACCTTCTCGTTGTCGAGATGCTTCGGCAGAAACTGAAGAATGTCGTGGTAGACCTCATACAGATCACGGCCATGTTGCCATGAATCTTCCAGACCTCCACGGGTAATCTGTGGAAAAGAGCAAGTACCGTTGTATCCGTCGACGTGGAACGGATTCAAGGCTGTCTCGTAGCGCTTCCAGAAGGTTGACGCACACTCATGGCCGGGCATTGGCTCTCCGTAGTAGAAGAGAGCTCCATCATCACAGTTCCATGCATACCCTTCGACCGGAAAAGTATTCGCCTGGTAAGGGGTCCTCTTGTGATGCCGTTGAATCTACATGTGCAAATGAGCTCAAGCCCCCTCTTCTCCATACTAGTGGGCAAGGGACTAAAAAGGGACACCTACTACTTCAACATAAACAAGCTCATATTCCTTCGGGGCTCGCACATACTCGGACTTTCTGACGTGCGGCATATTACACCAATTGTACTGCCCATACAGCTGATCCGGGGTTACCGACGAATTGAAGATGAACCCGTACACTCCGATGCTATTCAGGACCTTGTTCAAGTCGTTGATGGCCGTCACATTCGGCGCGTACCAGCTTGTGCTGACCGCCGCAGCGACGGTTGTCGCAACTGCAGGGAGAGTCCATCCGAACATGATGGCAACAGGAGCAACCATGTTGCTGATGGAATACCTGGCGGCGAGGAACCAGCTACCCAGGACCAGAAGGGCAATGATTAAATCGAAGAAGCGAGCATGGCCGAAAGAGCCCGCCCTCCCCATGTCCAGAGACTAGCTGGTCAGGTCCGGCTTTTTAAGTCAACGGTCTTGGTGATATCCTCAGGAGCACGTCTTCCCACCGCTGTACCTAGCGGTGATGCACGTGCTTGCACCGCTGCTGCTCAAACGTCGGCCACCGCACCCAGCAGACGGTCTTGACCTCGCTCCCTGTCGGATGCGGATCGCGCAAGAAGAGCAACACTAGACTAGGACTGCTGCATCTCTCTGGACTTGATGCATAGATGCTCAGGCACAATTCCTTCCACCCCGCCAAAGCACATACTACAGTGCTGTACCTTCATCAAGTCATCCAGTTTCTTTCAATTTTTACGTCGCCCAATCTTTATAAGGGCATGCTTCTTTGTTAACCGAGAGTGTTATTCGACGAGATAACTGACGCTCTTAGACGTTGAAGAGGTGATTTTTGATTATCAATAAATACCATGTACATCTTTTGCTCACAGTAACCCGTCCTCGGTTGCCCAACAATTACAAAGGGTTTCGTGACAAATTAGCGGAACCATTCAAAGAAATCAACATGCAGGGCATCGACCAGTGACCTGAGGTTGAGTTGCGCATACGTGACTCCCGCACGTATGCCACAGGGCACCATAAACATAACATCACAACCTTTTAATGACGCCGATTAACTCCAAAATAATTCCCTTCTTAAAGCATTAAGCCCGCCTCTCACGATGAAGGAGGCTGAAACAGCTGCGGCTTCATGTTGATCTTGCAGAGCTTCGCAACACAACCGCTCAGCTGGAGCAGCGTCTGTACACCCTCCAGGATTCGCATGTGCGTGAATCCGATCTCTTTAATGAACTCTAGCTTCGTGTGCTCTGAGAGCGTCGGCATTGTCTTGGTGACACGGAACATAGTGCTGATGATATCATGGGATGAATAACCCAGGTCCCTATGAGAGACAGTGTCAGGATGCGCGGACTTTATGTAGATGCGTTAGTGTGCAGAACATACCATAATTCATTCAGCGTCTCCAGAGCCACATCAACCTTCCCTTCCCAGCAGGCCTTGAGCATGGATTGGACCTTGATGGGATGCGGGCTGTCGACCACCCGGAAGACATTGTCCCCGCTGACAAACCCGAAACCCGCCCATGTACTCTGCAGGTTATTGATGGCTTGACGCATATCACCTTCGGCACTGAAGACCAAGGCGGCAATGCCATCTTCAGAGTACTCGACCTTCTCCGCCTCGCATATCTGCATGAGTCGCTTGACGATCTGCGCGTCGGTCAATCGCGAATAGCGGAGAATGGCGCAACGTGACTGCAAGGGCTCGATGATCTTATTCGACTGGTTGCAAGCAAAGGCAAAACGGGTGGTAGAGGAGTAAATTTCCATAGTACGCCGCAGGGCTTGCTGAGCACCGGGAGTCATGCTGAGGGGAACATCTGTCAGCGGGCTCGGTAAAACACGGGAAGACCAAGGCTCACCTATCCGCTTCATCAAGAATAATAATCTTATGGCGACCGGGAGGGAGGGTGACCTTCTTTTGAGCAAATCCCTTTATCCGATTCCGCACGACATCGATACCTGCACAACATTGTCAGACTGGACCCTTCTTGCAGCGAGTCCAACAGGCAGAATGGCGCACCTCTCTCATCACTAGCATTCAGCTCCAAGACAGCCTCCTTGTACGCATCACCCAGTAATTGTCTCGCCAGGCATAATATAGACGTTGTCTTTCCAATACCCGGCATGCCCGAGATGATAAGATGCGGCATGTTTCCATCCCTGGCGATGATTTTCAGTCGCTCTATGGTCTCCGTGTTTCCGACGATGTCGTCCAGAAACACTGGACGGTATTTCTCAACCCTAAAACAGTGACTCTGTCAGCTTCTGCGAACGCGCGCGGAAGCGGATTGGTTGTGGAGCGGAGCTGGATGTGAGCTGCATGAATTGCACCTACCAAGGCAATTCATAGTCTGGAGGAGCTCCAGCCGTGCAAGCTCTCAGGCCGCTGCGAGCAGCGTCTGAAGATGATTCCGCCTGCACCATTTCGACGTGTTATGCAGCAAGCAGTGCAGACAGTCCGGTCTGGTCGAGGGCTTCTCTTCGAGGCGACGCGAAAGTGCACGGCTTCACGCGTCGGACGTTGCACCCGGAAGTGGTCCGTGCACTATCTCCATAGAAGTATCATATCTCCTCGATAAACCGTCTACGTACAGCACCTGCTCACAGGCAGATCGAACAGTTGACCAGGAGGCAGACGAGAAGAGGAACTAGGCTGATGGACTAAGATCTTTGCCAGGGACATGTGCAGGAAACACTGATATAGATCCGCTCTACTCCCATATAGCACAGTGCATAGCACCGTTGACCCAACTAAACATGCTACTTCTAGCAGCATATCACGCGCTATCTGACAAACCAACGTTTGCGGGGAGAAACTGATTCTACGTGTTGATTTTTGGCACTCGTACAAAGTGGCTTGTCTGCGCTTCGGCTTGCCGAGAACTCTCCGCAGACCGTCTTGAGAATAGGACGGGTGAAGATCAAAGGGCACACGGCGAACTATCAATTCAATAATTGGTACTGCTAGGACTAACGGCGTGTTCAGAGATGGACATTGCTGTTACTCGACGCAGATGTCCCTCGAGAAAGCCGGTCTCTCGACGTTCCTAGGCTTCCCTTGTTGGGGCTTTCCACAGACCACCCAGACCAAGAGACGAACGGACGTTGCCAGAGACACTCAAACCCACTTCCCCTCTTCAAAAGTAAATATTCGATCACCTTAGTTATGTGTTATTACCTCCCTATGCGCTAGCTCTACATTCCCCCTTACTTCTAATCAACTTGTTGTATCAGTGGCGTTGACGCACGCCGCGCCTAATCTCCGCGCTCTTATTGGAAAATAGGTAAATACCTCTCTACCATGACCTCTCGATACCATCACCACGTCCGCCCCCCTTCAGCAAACAGTACCTCCGCAGCATCCACCGCGTCAACAACAGTTCCGGCTTCCACCAGCGCGGGCGCGCATCCCCACGGCGGCCACTCTAACTCTAGCACGATGGGAACCACCAACGTCCGTCGCAACCTCTTCCACCACCACCTCAGTCGGCGCCCTCCATCAGCCTCATCTTCCTCTACCTCCGTCATGGCGGGGGCTAGCAGCGCGTATGGCCTTTCGTCGCAGAGACCGACGTCGACTTCTACCGCGGCCTCGTCGTCATCGTTAAGCTCTGGGCCTGTGGATAACGGGGAGATCGTGGTGAGGGACAAGAACGGCGGCTACAAGCTTGACATCCCGATCCTGCCGCCGGTCCTGGCCGGTGACGACGGGGACGGGGACGCCATGGAAGGCGTGGAGGATGGGAGACCCAGCACAGGGTCTGGTGCCACTGGCGGCAGCGAGGATACGGAGATCAGTGGGCGAGAGAAAGAAAGTATGTGGAGCAGATCATGTCAAAAAAAATCTGTTTGTGAAAGCTGCTGACCCGATCTGGTTTTCAGAGATCGAGGCAAGCCTTGTGGAGATCATGTGTCGAAATCGAAGTAGACAGATGAGCAGTGAGCCAAACGGTAAGTCCTCGAATCTTCTCTATCTGACTCTATATATCACCAGCAGGTTCGAGCTGGCACCCCAGTCTTTTATCCTGGGGTGGAGAGCACAACCGTACAGTGCCCATGTTACGGGGTTGTTTGTCTGACTGTGGAAGCAGAGATACTCAATCTTATCCACCAAAGCCTCCGGAAGAAAGTGGCATCTCTGGAAGAAGACAAGTGGATGTATGAAGTAGAAGACGAGATTCGGCTCTAGATGGACGTCTACTTGTGGGCCGCCCATTGGGTTCATAAGTTGCTCAGATGTACTGCATCGGATTGTATGGACCTCATGATCCGATCAATGCCGTCTATATCCATGCGAAACGTTCGACGCTACACACGCACACGCCCCCCGCATACGGTCAATCTAATCGAGTTCCATACTCGTCGGCGCCGCTTCTACCTTCTTCGACGCGTCCCTAGTCTGCGCTCCAAGTCTCCGATTCCCTCCGCCCTGGCCTCCTCCGAACAGCATGTTTCCCATCATCTCTAACAGCGGGTTTCCTTGCCTTGGGGCTTGGATACCGAAATACATCTCTCCAATCTGTGCCAAGGCGTCATCCCAGATTCCAATCTCCTGGATCTGAGAGGCATACTGCGAGGTGAGCTGCCGGAAAAGATCTGCACTTCCGCGCTGGATGGCAAGGAGCAGCAGGCTTATGAAGTTCAGCAATGGAAGCGAAGGGTAGACGCGCACGTCGGAACTAGCGCTGCTGACTTCTTGCGGTGCCAGCGAAGGGTTTGACGCCGAAAGCCGGGACGTGAAGATGAGAAACGCCTTGTTGGCACTACGAAGGTTGCCGGTGAGAAGGTATGGAAAGACTGCACGGGAGGCGTAGATAGCCGCCGTGTGCGGTTCATCATGAGTGTACCATTCGTATTCAAGTCTCGCAAGAGTCTCCGCCGATTCAGCCGTCCCGAGGGCGAGATGTTTCTCTGCGTCATATGGCTCATTTTCTGGCGAGGAACCAATTGTCAGCGCTTATTCTTATCCGCGCTTGATGTGGATGTGTTCTGGGTCAGACGAACCTTCAGCATACACCGATCCAGCAGCATGGTGCAGCTCCGGGTCTCCTCTCTCCACGGGCCCAAATCGTCCGCTCCAGCCGATCATCTCCTGAATGAATCTCTTCCTCGTGGGTTCGCCGGGTGGGAACTCGCGCAAGAGTTCAATCAGACGCTCTGTAAATGGATTTGGTGGTTAGCAATCGTGGTCAAGTCTCTTGACAACATATGAATCCAAACAGTCCCCCGATGGGCCTGGAAACACTCGACATGATAGACTTCCCCGTAACGCTTCACTTAAGGATAGTAAAATACGAGCAGCGCCCCCAAAATAACAGAGCCAAAAAATATTATACTTACTCTTTCTGGCCCTCGTAACCGCATCCTCCTCTCCATCAGGAATCTCCCACCCCGCCTTGTTATACACCTCCACCACCATCATAATGGCCAGATCACCTCCGCTCGCCGCTGCGCCCTGCTGTGACCCCGCCCTCAGCAAGGCCTTGGCGCCACCAGCCAGTATATCAGCGGCTGCATCGTAGTTGGACTGCTTCACATATCGCGCGGCGATGACTCGGAGCTGCTGGTGAGCTTCGTAGTAGGCGCCAGAAGCGATTCTGTTGGGAAGGAGAGAAGAATTGTCAGCTTCTTTGCTCCGCTGGCAAAATACACAGAAATCAGGGAAGGAGAGGGGGTTACTTTTCCTGCTGCCGGGCGATCGTCTTATCGATCCGTGAGGTCATGGTTGGTGTCTGTTGTCGCGGTCACGGCCGTTGGCGGACAGCAAAGACGAAAGGCAGATCCTCTTCCTCAGTGATACTCCCGTGAGACCCAGGACTTCTTTGCGGAGGATACTGGGCCTTCTTGTCTGGTGTTCGTGACGTTTGGGCTTTTGTGTGGAGAGCTGAAGCAGTACAACGGCCGGCGTTGATCATCTGGAGCTGGCAGTTTGGTGGGGGCATCGGCGGGAGCTTCGCGGAGAATCATCCATTCACGCGCTGATGGTCCAGGCCCAGCATGCGACGCCCATGTACGGAGCATCTACAAGCACAATGCTGACTTTAATTGAGCAACGCATGTCGGCACCCTGATTCATTAACAGACGATTTGCACTACCTATATCTACCAGCCGAACAGTTATCTCCCGGCCATTCTACCCGAGGTCTGCTCAAGACACTGTGATACTCGACCGCCATCGGATCTACGCGTCTCATTGATGTACCGTACATTATTCGGTCCATTATCATTCCCTAAGTCCTTTGGTCCCCTTTTCCTATGCACAAACACAGCCGTTGAGACAATGAATTTTCGCACGTTTGATATCCAGCCAATCAACCGGTTCGCAGGCTCCAATGCGTCTATTCGACGTCCAAGGGTGAGTGTCTATCCCCCAGACTCCTTGCTCAAGCCGCGGACCGATACTGATTTTCACGTAGGAAATTGCTTATTTCTCTTATGACGACGAGCACCGATTTCGTCTCGACGAATCCTCCCTGCGCTATTACTATCCGCCGCGCCTCCCCGCGGATCTGAACCGTGGCTTCGAGAGTTTCCAACCGCTGGATGACTCTGCGGACGAGCATTTAGATGCGCTTTTGGATACAATAATCGCCCTCGAGAAAGACGCCGGGGCCAAATGCGAAGCAGATGTCATAACATGGCGTGGAATGATGACGAAGGTAGGCGGAGAGAGAATCACGCGAGCCGGCGTAGGGAAAGCCTGGACAGGTGCTGATTGCTGAGATCAGATCATGACGGCTCCATTTGAAATGAGCGGGTGCGCTGATCCTACCGGGAAGATAACTTGTATTCGATGTATTGACAAGTCCCAGGTTCGAGATGAATGCCACCTACTTCCAAGTGAGTAGTTTCATATTGTCGTAGATGATCCGAAGCATCTCGTTCTAACTTTCATTGTTGCGAAGGGTACTATGTGCGTAAGTTCGGCAGAACTTTTCTATCGAGCGATTTTGCTGAAAGACGACAGCTTCATTGAAGAAAACAATGAATATAAGAACGAACAGAAACGGATTCAGAGAAGCCAGAGAATGCCGCCGGGAATGCCTTCTCAGGATATGATGACTTATTGGGGTATGCCATCTGTCTTCTCCCTGGATGGCAGGAGATAATCACAATATTGAACACATTCGCAGGATACAAGTTTGAAACACTGTCTGTGATTCCCCAGCCATGGGATGCGACATCACGTGAAGAAATCGAAGGCCGCGATGATCAAATAGTGAACAACAAAGCCCAGTACTGCTCGGTTGTCCGTACTGGTATAGGAAAAGTAAAGATGATAATTGGCGGCGAGGTTGATGCTAGTATGTTGAAAATGTCCCGAAAACTTCAGCAAAGTTGCAATCTCCTTTTCCACATCTAGTCACGCAGCAAAGAGCTTGACAACGTACACTAATTTGGCCTCATAGTCTGGGACTGCAAGCCAGACAGGAAAGAGGATCCCATAAACTGGGTAGAATTGAAAACATCGGCGGAAATCCATAACGACCGCGACATGCTCAAGTACGAGCGGAAGCTCCTCAAATTCTGGGCTCAGTCGTTCTTACTCGGCGTTCCGAAAATTATTGTCGGATTCCGCACCAGAGAAGGCATCCTGCAACGTTTGGAAGAGCTCGAAACTCACAGCATTCCTGGGTGGGTGAAGCGATATGGAAAGGGGACCTGGGACGGTAACATCTGCATCAACTTTGCTGCTGCATTTCTCGAATGTAATGCTGCCTCACGTTTCAGTAGTCAGTCACCATGAACTAACTGACTGCAGGGTTGAAAACAATCATTAACGATGAGGGGGTATGGCGACTAAGAAAAAGGGAGAAAGTGCCGGTCATTGAAGTCTTCAAGATCGAGGAAAGTGGACATGGAGGAATCCTGTCTTCAGCCTTTACGACGTGGCGACTGAGGAGGTGAGCTTTTAGGCTTGGTTCTATCTATACCCATTGCCGTTCCCTATGCCCGTCCATTTTACGGAGCGGGTGTCAAGCATATGATCGTTTTATTGTCATTTTCCTTGTCGTCATCCCTGTACAGGTCATCGAGATTAGAGTATCTAGGGCCTATGACTGCCCGCCGTTCGCCACTTGGAGAGATGGGATGTTCCCATTGTTTTCGACTTCTCCTTTCCGCGGAAAGAGGCTGGAAACTCCGAGACTGGAGGCCCTTGGACCTGATTATTAAAACAAGTTTCATAAAAACGTCATGCATACCACTGCGGACGAAGGGCGTCTCATACGTCATCGGGATCTGCCTCTTCTGAATGAATTCTCTAAATCCTTCCAGCGATTGGAACGATAGGAAGAAGTCTCTCATATAGGAATTGGGTACCGACCGTAAGATTTCCCAATAAAAATCCTCCTCGAGCGGGTCATAAAGCTCAAAACACGTCTCTAGGACTTTATTCATCAAGTCTTGGTCGCCACCAGCAAACTGGAGGGCTTGATCGCGCAGCCTTTCTTTCTTTCTTCGCTGTCTTGCTCGTCATACAATGCCGAACTGTCAGCGAAGATTTCAAAAGCTTGTCCAGTGTGGGTGGTGATCGGGGTTGAGGTTATCAGTGACGGTCTATCGGCCATTCATTAATTTCTTCACGTATAGTCACGAGCACATTGGGGCAGCAGACACTTGAGCCGATATGCTTGTTCCTTCACTTCTCTGCCCACCAGCCATGTTGAGACGCTGCCCAGCCTGATAGACGGTGTTCATGTCCTGAATGTATTTCTCCATGTGAGAATTGCTGCTTGGTTCAGCCCTAAAACTATGTGAAAACGCCACTGGAGAAAGTCGGGCAGGGAAACAGCAGAGGACAGCAGAATGGAAGGAAAGGGGCCGCCGGATCCCTATCAGGACAATGGATCTAACCCAGATTACCTTCGGAGAAAGGAAATTTGAAGAAAGCTGTCCCAGAATACGCTTTGATAGAGTCCTGCAAGCAAAGGATCCTGTCAAAGAGAAGGACAACTAACCGGATGTTGATGCTGAAAACAGTGTGTCCCCTACAACTTGAGAAGGTGTTGTGCAAAGCACTATGAAAACCTGTCTCATCATAGAGAAGCTGTTGAGGATTTATTTCTTATTTACAGCTTGGAACGAGGTTTGCGTACGTGTCCGCACTAGATACAGTACGTGGTCGTGTGCTCGACACATTTCATAAATCTTCTTCTCTGTCAATCTTCTTTCCCAGTGTACAGAAAAAATCCTACTTTTATTTCATCCCATGTGGTTATAGCATGGTGAGCGTTATGCATACGGAGATCCATCTATCAGAGATTTCAACTTAAGCCATTAACTAGGACATGTATAGAAAGTACAGGGCTTTCCTCCAAGGAACATAAACAAAGGAGGAAAATGATTACCACAATCCAATTAAAAGAATCAGTAGAGCGGTTCTCATAAAATTGACCTGCCCCGTGTTTAAAGCTTTGGAGCTTTTCCGTACTGCCATTTTTTGTCAGGCGTGGTCGTTGGGCCGGGCCATCTATTCATTGCCGGAACCTTTATGTTTGGCTTTTCCCCTGTCGAGCTATATATTCGAGCAGATATCTTGCTCCACTTCTCTATCCACGGAAAGAGAAGGGGGGTTTACTTAAATTGAGTACGTAGTGAGGCATTTGCAAGTACAGCAGCACATCGGGAGTAAAATGCTTCAGAGTCAAAAGAGATAGATTCATTTTTGTGATCTATATATTGTTCTTGAGCTCGTCTAAACCTGGGTTAAAACATATGAACCCTAACGCCTTTCTATGCTACTATACCCACACGGAGGTAAATGCATGGTTCATGTCGCCTCATCCTTCGTAGATCCATCCGCATCATTCTTGGTCTCATTACGGCTCCGCAGGTACTCCTCACACTGAGCTCTCTTGGCTGCAGCCTTAAGGGCCCTTTTATGAGCGTGGCCGTTGATGTGTATCTCCCATTGCTTCTGATTCATCATCGTCTTGCGGCATACCTCGCATGTTATGCATTTCGGTATGTCATCCGCGGAACTGAGGCTCTGCTGCTCCTTCTCGCTGAGCGTGACCCTCGCCAGCTCCGAGAGGGACTTGGGATCGGGACAGCGTTCGTTGCTGAGGAAGGCGTGTACAACACGTTCCGATGGCTCGGTGACGCTCCTCGTCCAATCGTTGACGTCGCTGCTGTCGAGGACGTACAGACGATGCGTCATGCCCGCCTCTGCGAGCGCGTTCCACAGCTTGTTCCGAATCCATCTGACCTGCCTGACCGCGTACTGTCGCGTAGAGGTCTTCACGGACTCGATGCACGACTGCTTGAGAGCTTCCAGTTCCTTCTCACTTGATGTCCCCGCGCGCAGAGCAGCCAGGTAGGGTTCCAGCTCTTTAAACCCAATCGAGATCCAGACGCCTCGTGTCTGGTCGACGGCGATTCCCTGAGCCTGTTTCTCCTGTATGTAGTCCCACATCTTCCGTGCCTCTTCTATCAGCCCCTGCTCGACCATCGCATCCACCCGCGCATCCAGCCGAGAATTGAGCTTTTCCTTCTCCGAATGCACCCAGAATAATATCGTCGGGAATCTGAACTGTCCAGCAGCAAACGATGGGCCCTCGACGTTGTGACCGTTCACCGTGCCCAGCTCATTCTTGGAAAGCGCCACTGCCTGCTTCTGGCGCTTCTGTTCCGCATAGATTTCAGACGCGGGCCTGCCAGTCTGGAGGTAGATCTCCAGAGACCGCCGAATCTTGCGCGTCTCATTAGGATGCCACCGGTCCGCCATGACCGGGTCCACCTCCCTCAACTTCTGCAGCATCACGTCTGCGGGAGCGTCGAGAATGGACCACAACTCAGAGGTAGGCGGGATGCCTTTTTGCTCCTTTTCGTCACCATCATGGTCTTCCTCATCCGTCCCCTCCCCGACGAGCGTATCGTTGAACAGGACGGCCTGGGTATAGTAGTGCGTTCCTCCGACGAGGATGGGTAGCTTTCCCCTGGAGTGTATCTCCTTAATGAGCCGGAGGCTCTCCCTCCTGAAGGTCCCAACTCGCCACGGTTCCTCGTCCAGTCCAACACAACTGATCAAGTGGTGCGGGATCCCGTTCCGTTCCTCAACGGGAACTTGGTTCGTGATGATCGGCAGACCGCGATACATCTGCATCGCGTCGCCGTTGATAATCTCGCCATTGAAGCGAGTCGCCAGGTCTATCGCGAGCTATCTACAGCAGTCAGGACAAGAAAACCTGGGCCGTCGTCCAGCAGCGTACTGTACCTTGGATTTGCCAGTGCCCGTGGCACCGACAATGGTTATGAGGGGTTCCATGAGTGCGGGGCGAGCAGAGGGGGGAAGTCGAAGAAGACTGAGCATGACGGAAAAGAAGGGACGGGAGTCATCATCTTGACCTTCCGCACGTCAAGGATGAGGGCTCATTGCACGCAACCCAACGACATCGCGAGGTGGGAGTTGGGCGTGAAAAGAATACAGCTGCGAACGTTCTGCGGGTCACGAGCCATTACCTCATCCGCCCGCGCCGTAAAAACGCGATGCCCCTTCTGCGAGGGATACATCTCCACCATCGCCCTGGAACCCATCGCCTAGAGAGGCCGTGACTCGGACGCTTAGGGACTAGATAGAACACAGAGCAGTAAAGACAACGTCCCAAGCTTCCCTCCTGATGCCTGCAGCCGACGGGTCGAACGCGCGGCAGCCGTCAATCGAGGTCAATGGCCTCTCCTATAATTTCCCAGATGGGTCGCCGGGCCTCAAGGACGTGACTCTGAGTTTACCTCCTGGGAGTCGGACTCTACTCATTGGCGGTATATACATGCTCATCCTCCATTCCGCGGCATAGTCATCTCGACTATACAATCACTACTATCACTCGCTAACATCCCTACAGCCAACGGCGCTGGAAAGACGACCCTCCTCCGTCTACTCGCAGGGAAGCGCCTCGCCCCGGCAAACACCATTTCAGTCGGGGGTGTCGACCCCTTTAAACAGGGCCTTGAGGGTGTGACCTATCTGGGAGTCGAGTGGGTTCTCAACAGCGTCGTCCGGTCGGATATCGACGTGCCCACCCTTCTCGCCTCAGTGGGGGGAGATGTCTACCCTGAGCGGCGGGATGAGTTGGTCGAGATCCTCGATATCGACCTGAATTGGCGCATGCACGCCGTCTCGGACGGCGAGCGCCGCCGCGTGCAGCTTGCCATGGGCTTGCTCCGGCCCTGGCAGGTGCTTCTCCTCGACGAGATTACTGTTGATTTGGATCTCCTGTCTCGCAGCAACTTCCTGTCTTTCCTGAAGCGGGAGACCGAGTCGAGACCGTGCACGATCGTCTACGCGACCCATATCCTGGACAATCTGGCGCAATGGCCGACGCATCTGGTGCACATGCATCTTGGCCAGGTGAGGGAATGGGGTCCTATGGAGAGATTCCATGTCGAGGTGCCGCAGACAGCCTCCGAGAACAGCCAGCTAGGCGAGCTCGTTCTTCACTGGCTGAAACAGGATCTCAAAGATAGGGGGCCGAGAAATGGGCGCCCGGGACAGGGTAAGACGTACGAGTCACTTGAGGGTAAGGGAGGTTACGGCATTGAGAAGGTATTGTGACGTTCGACGAATGTCTTGTCGATTTGAAATGATTCAACAAGGCACGAAGTTACGGGATAACAATAACGAGATGTGATGCGGGAACATTCAACATTCCAGTGGCTTCAACGCCCATATACAGAACTGACGAGGGTTTTTCTATTATTTTCTTTTGGAATAGATTAAAAACTCATGGAGGAATATTCGAGATAGCGTAAATACGCATCGAGGTGTCCTCGCTTGCAACAGCAAGCTCGAATCTACTTTCATCTTCGTTCTCTCCCTCCGAAACCCCATCTAATTTCGTCCCAATAGAAGGACGCCAGCGTAGTCGAGTTATTGCCTTAGAAGGGCATAGAATCTTATCAAAGGTCACAAGCTGTCTCGCCTCCAGATTGTCGCCCACAATTTCATAGAGGGATATTTCACCGCTATCTTCGCCGACCGCCAGGACGAATGCCTCCTTCCGCTTCTTAGGGAGAAATGAGATGGCAGTAACGGGGTTTTGGAGGGAGATGGTTGACTTGCAGACAAAAGTTTCGTCCACCATCTCCCAGATCTTTACTGACTTATCCCGCCCCGCAGTTGCAAAGATCAAAGGGTGGGATGCAGGTGCCCATGCTGCTCCAAGTATCATTCTTGAATGACCTTTTGGATTCGCCGTCAGAAGCGTAAATACTGACGGTTCATGTTCGCTTCTCTTGAACACAGCCCACTGCCTATCTCGCCCAACACTAAGGAGATAGCGATCATCGGCAGAGAAGCAGAGACTAGTAACTGTCAGAGAATGTGCCGTGAGGGAGGGTTTGATCTCATGCCAATCCGTGGTATCATAAAGGCGTATGACTGCATGGTCTATTGAACTTGCCTTGCAGGCAGTAGCAACAAGAGATCGATCGTGGCTCGCCGCCACGGCGGATATTTCGTAGCCGTGGCCGTACAGCTTCTCGTGTTCAGGCCATAGCGTGTAGCGCGCAAGGTGGTCCTCGAAGGGCGGATGATCAAGATCCAGCGAAACTGGTTGCTGCTGCTGATTGAGGGAGCCATCCATTTCTTCATCTCCCAGTGAGACATCTTCCCCGAGCGCTTTATTCGAAAGACCCAAGACTGGAATATTTGCCGTATCAGGCAATTCATCCTGGAATGACTGCTCAAAGCCACAGAGCCTCGTCAACAGCTGAGCGATTGGCCTCGGTTCATTGAAAACTCGCAAAAGTTTCTCATCCGCCCCAGAGATGAAACGCGCCGGACCGAGAGAATCAATGCAGTTCAAGTCGTAACCGTGAATCTGTGGTCTTGAGAATTCATGCCATGAACCCAAACTGCCGCGTGTCCATTTTGCGTGAAGCCTGGTCGTCTGGTCCGAGCTTGTAGAGAGAAGATAACCCCCATCAGCTTCCCACTGGATGTCGTTCACAGATTTTACATGGCCACTGACGCCAATCGTCTGCACCCAGAGGTCCGATTCTTCATCGTATTTCCACGCCCTCCAGCTTCCTGTTCGACCAAGGCTCACAACCTCCTTGCCGTCCGGTGACCAGAGACCAATCCAAAAACCACCGGCAGTTCCGGTTGCAGAAGTCGAGCCCTTCTGTACGCTTATTTCTCCCATCCTCTCTATCGAGACCCAAACACCAGATACCGGATCGGGTTCCCAAATGGTAAGAGAATTGTCTGCAGAAGCGGAGAGAAGCCGCATTTGCTTCGATTCAGGGCTCCACTGTGCTGTATAGATCCAATCTTCGTGTCCAAAAAGAAGAGCTTCAAACGTAACGGAATATTTCGAACCCGAGGCTTCAAACATATGAGCCTTGTTAGACAAGGTCTGCTCGAAGCCCCCAAGCATAGGATCATTTTCATCTGCTGGAACAACGGGCGCTGCCTCGCCACGGTGTACTCGCCAGAGACGAATATATTTGTCCTGACTCGCCGAGGCGAGCAGAAGGTCCCCTGATGGACTCCGTTCGTCTTGCGTAAAATCGAGAGATCTTACCCAAGCTTCATGGCCATTGAGGGTGGCACAGAGCTGGAAGTCAGGCTCAGTGGAAACATCCTGAGCGACGTAGATTTGCACAGGAGTCCTAGTCCCCGCGACCGCCAATACCATCGGTTTCGTAGGGGCGTCCTTTTCAAGCAGTCTCAGCGCCAATGCCAGAGGGAAATATCGCGGCTTCATAGAAATCGTCCTCAACAAGTCGACCTTTGTTCCTCCGTCTTGGCCGATTCTCCATATCTTGACCGTTCCATCTGCTGCTCCCGTTGCGACTATATCCGAGCCATGCGCAACAGCTATCGCGTTTACCGAGCCCTCATGCCCTTCAAGTGTGCACGTATACGTGAAGTAACGGGGGGAAGACGGTTCAGATCGCCATACACGGATCGTCCGGTCGACGGAGCCGGTCAAGAGGAGCTTCGTACCTGTTGAGGGGCATGTGTAAAATCGGACGGCGTTGATCTTGTCAGTGTGGCCAACGAGCAGCGAGTATATTCCGCGCTGGGACTTGTCCTATCCGATTAGTCAGTATTATCGGCACATCCTCAGATGAATGAAGTACGGAAACAGACGTACAGTAGGATCCCAGAGGGCTACATTGTTGTCCGCACCAAAGGCAAGCACGCCGGATTGGACATCCCAGTCGGCGGCGGCTGGATGCCTATTTCCCCCGACGCTGATGTACTCTGTCGTAATGGACACCATGGATGCTTGCAAACAGAGCGTCCACCGTGTCTCTGCTGTGTCGAGTTGCGGTCGAGAAAATGAGTGTGTTTGGAGCCGCTCCGGAGGGGGGCCTTTTCGTTTCCAGAGACTGATGAAATTTAAGCTTATCGATAAGGAACCGCCACAGATTTCCCCTCGCGTTTCCTCCCCTCCGCACACCGGCCCCGACGACTCAAGCTGCCAGCGCTCAACAGTCCTATTACACCAGAATGCACTCTGGAGCTGCATCTGAGTCCCCGGGTGCGGGGACTGATGGTTGTGGAACCATTTCCATCACCGTTGAGTTCAGGTTCGGCCGCTCCCCATGCATGACTGTGGTTTCATCCTTTGCAGCTGACTGTTTCCCTAACGCAGTGGAGGGCTAGAGATGCTCTTCTCAAACGAGCGCAGGCATAATATCTCGCTTCCTGCCAAATTAGATGATGGAAAATCACCAAATATCAGCTATTTACTCCGATACCTACTCGACAATGTGATGACCGATCAGAGAAAGGAGCTATTCGTGTTGGACAACAATGTGTAGGTGCAAATTTAAGTTCTTAAAGGGATGTGATATGCAGCTGACAATGCTGATTACGATGACGTTAGGCGACCGGGGATCCTCGTCCTTATCAATGACGCTGACTGGGAATTGGAGGGCGAGGAAAAATATGAGCTAAAACAAGGAGACAATATTCTATTCGTTTCTACACTACATGGAGGCTAGAGCCCTCTCTGTCCACCCTGGTCCCCAATTCAACATCTAACATCTACTACACGGGGAGGGAGAAACAAGAAAAGTCGTGATAACCATAATTTCCTAAAGCCATGCCAGTTTGCTCAAGCAGGAAAGATATTCCACCGATTCGCCAGACACTGCGACTGAACTAGACCACGTCCTCGACCTGCTCTTGAGAGGGCCTCTCAGGCTCGTGAGGGGTTCGATATCCGCTTCGCGGAGTTGCCATCCCTTCCTGCGGACTACCTAGTCCTCCAGGCATCGGGGAGACAACCCCGCTAGGGGGAACTGGGATCTTGATGTCTTCCGGTGAAGCAGGAACAATTTCCTCTGGGAGGTCAGGAATACGGATTCTTTTCGCTTGGTTGTTGTAACTTGCTGGGATTATCTGCAAGTCTCGTCAGTAAAGTGGTAGGCAGCAGAAGGTTGCATATAATCTTACCTCAACTATCTCGTTGCGCGGAAACTGGAGGAACGGAATGTCTGCAGCATTGCAGGCCATCAAGTAACCGTACAAGACCCGAAGAACACTCTCATGGGCGATAATTAGAAGATCGTTTTGCTCACGCTCCAATTCGAGGATAATCGGCTCGAGTCGGACGGCAAGATCATGGTACGACTGTAGCAACATTCGTTATTTGGACTCCTTGCCCACTATGGAGGTACAGGTAAAGATAAACCTACCTCAGCGCGAGGATACCGATGATGATAAGGATCGAGTTCATGCTTCGCAACCTCGTCCGGATATTCTTCACGGAGTCTCTCTTCCGACATGTTTTCGCACACTCCAGGGTTCAACTGGCTCAGTTGAGACCTTTGGCGGACTTTATAGCCCTTTTCGTGAAAATATTTGGCGGTCTCGACTGTTCTGCGTCGCGTGGACGTCCAGACCGTCAGGGGTTTCAATTCAGCATCCGTGTCTCCCTGCTCGATCATCGCTTGCCTTTCCGATTCCCTGTGTCGCAACAGACACTCGGTCATCTTTCTCGCATAATCTTCTCCTTGCGGCGACAAAGATGCGTCGGCCTTGTACGAGTCTGCCTCGAGGGAGATGCCAGCCTAGAATATTGCACATCGTAAGAAGTGGAAATCGGACAGCGAGCACTTGTTGGTCCACTTACCCGAGCGAAATACGTATGCCTCGACTTTATGTGGAGGTTGAGGAGATAGAAGACAATACGATTTGAGAGATAGCCAAAGCTGCGGTTGTTGACGATCAGTCGCTCTCCTGCATTTATCATCTACATCCTAATCAGAATGTAGTCCGATCGTAGGCAATTGGGGTACTTGCCTTTATGTAGTTGAGATCTTTCTCTTCCATAGTCTGAAACTGAGGTATTCGGGCCGAAATCCGGGCTAAGTAGTGCTTGACAGCGTCATCCGGATTCCAGCCCACGTACTAACAAATAGTTAATAAATGCAGACCATAGTGGAAAAGGATGGTACCAACGTCAGGTGACGAGATCTTGACTCTGCGAACGTTCTCCTCGATAATGCGTGGATCATCGCACCATGACTCGATGAAGAGTGTCTTGAAACTCGATTAGCCCTTGTACAGCCTCAACAGGTAGCAAATGATTACCTCGATATCGTGCTTTGCGAACTCTTTTGCAAGAGATCGCCGTCCAGCGGCAATCGGATTAACCGCATCATATATCGCTATCTGGCCATTCTCATGATTTAAGAAATGGTAGATGTCTTCTCTGCATTTCTTGACGATCTTCTGTCTCAGCAGAACGGATGAGGCGGACGCTATGTAGCTTCTGTTAGTTCAGTTCATGCCAAACCCCCTAGAGCAGAGCAAATGGTACTTTGCAATAGCAATGGACCAGAATGCAGCCAGGATATTATTCCACTTACCGTTGACGAAGAAGTAATCATCTGGTACATCTTGGCCAGGGCCAATAGTAGCACGTCTATAATCACCCAAATGGAAGATTCTGGTTTTCACTCCTAGCCTGGAGTGAAGTGAGTCAAGAATTTCCAAGAGCTCCGTACAGGAAGCTAATGAAGACATACCATCTGAGATACCGTGCCAAAGCGACAGATATATGCCTGGGAAGTGTAGATGTCAGCAGTGACGATCAAATTGTGCGAAAGTACGTTGCACGGACGTTTTCCCCCTAGCCGGCAGGCCAACTGTGATGATCACAATCCGACCCGAGTGAAAGAGTCGTCCCGATTCCGTGCTGTAGAGCTGGGCTGGCGCCAACTCCACCTTCTCGGGGAGATCGTGAATTGCATCCACGAACGTGCTAGACTTCCGCCGAAATCGCGGGGAGTTTGCAACGATATCTGCCGTCCTGATCGACATCAGAAGGTGGATCTTTCCCAAGGAATAGAACAGTGCATAAACAAGCCAAATGCGACCAAGCACTGCCCAACGGGCAAGACAGGCTACTCTATATGGCAAAAATGCGCAAGTGACTGGGCCAAACTTACAAGAGAGTGTCCATGGTTGAGAACTTTACCGGCGCGGAAAATAGTTAAGATAGTAAATGCAAAGAGAGATGTTAGAAAAAGACAATGCAGGATGGATGCGGAAATAAATGGATCAAAGAAAAACACGGTTCCTAGTAGAAGAGAAAGCCGGATAGATGACAGAGCCAGCTCGAAGAGGTTTTAACCCATCAACAAGAAAGACAAGATGATGCCGTTTTTGACAGGTGCGACGAGAAGATTTAGGAACAGAGAGAACACCACAGCACCCGGAGCACACAGAAGAAACAGTGCAATGCCCTGTCACCAGGACATCAATGCTGAAGGGAAATGGATGGATATGCAGCAAGAAGCCCGATGCATGATGAATACTGTAGGCCTACCAGGGACCGTCCAGAACAGGCCCGAAGCGGCTAGCCGGGCAGGGTGCACGGTCCAGGACGCCCCGAACAGGCTGAACGCCTCCTCCAGCGGGACAGAGCGGCAGCCGGGCTTGGCACCGCGGCGCAAGGCCAAGTGACTTTTTTTGCGCCCAGCAGGTCTTCGAGTGAGGTCCTCACCCTGCACTGCTCTCTCCGACGGCACGTCCAAGAGCAGGCCAGACACAGCTCGAGAGTCCCTCCGCAACCGGGCGTATCGTCTCTCCTTCCAGTTTCGCTTCGGGGCTGGTCTCAATTCTTCGTTTTCCTGCTCTTTGCCTGCGCCTTTCTTCATTATTTCTTCATCACGGTCTGTATTCCAAGCTGTCCAGCGACTATCGGTGTCGAGCCTTCACTTTCACGGCCAGCCCGACGATCTCCCAATATGGCTGACTTCTCGTCGCCACTCTCCTTTCTCACGGACAATTCCGTCGCAGCAGCCATAAAAGATGCATATGCAACGTTCTCTGAACGAAGGGCGGCTCTCGGGCTACCCAATCCGGGAACCGTGGATAACATTGCCAGAGAAGTGCAGAAGGAAGTCCTCCTCTCCAATTTCATGTTCACAGGGTTCCGGGCAGACTTGACAAAGGTCTTTGGCATGTCGCCGCTCTTCCGCATCTCGCATGCGTTCTCCATGGGCTCGCAAGGAAACTTGCCCCCATACGCCTTCTCTGCCATGTACGGGACTCCCAAGGTAAGTGTACCGCTACTAGCCGAAATGTCCATCCCAAGTCTTGCTTGCCTTTGCTCTAACTCTCCTCTGCCTGAAGGTGTTCATGCAAGGGAACTATGGAAGCGACGGTACGCTCTCTGCAGTAGGCAACTACCGTTGGAACAATTCCTTGGTCACCAAGACCAATACCCAGATAATGGCGGGAGGGGCCCAAGGTATCATACAGATCGATAATGATTACACCGGCTCCGATTTCTCAGCATCTCTCAAGGCATTCAACCCGTCGTTCCTGGAGGGCGGTCTTACTGGCATTTTCGTCGGAAGCTACCTTCAATCCATTACTCCAAGTCTGGCTCTTGGGTTCGAGGCGATTTGGCAGAGGCAGGGCCTTAATACCCGCCCCGAAGCCGCTATCTCCTACTGTGCGAGGTACAAGGGCGCCGATTGGATTGCAAGCGCTCAGCTACAAACAGCGCAGGGAGTGTTTAACGCGTCTTACTGGAGAAAACTCTCGGAGAAAGTCGAGGCTGGCGTCGATATGAACCTCCAGCTTGCTCCCAATGCCGCGGCTAGCTTGATGGGTGGTCCACGGAGGGATGGTACCACCACAATTGGTGCTAAATACGATTTCAGGGCTTCCACGTTCCGGGCTCAGGTTGACAGCGCCGGCAAGCTCAGCTGTCTCCTTGAGAAGCGGATAGCGATGCCCATCTCTCTCACTTTCGCTGGAGAGATTGATCAGGTGAAGGTGAGTACTCGTCCGCTATTTATGTAAACATCGAACAGGCACTGACTTGGTCATGTGTGTTGTAGCAACAAGCCAAGATCGGTCTAGGTGTGTCGCTTGAGATCGCCGGCGAAGAATTGATGGAGCAGCAAGAGAAGGCGGAGGCTCAAGGAGTGACTCCTCCACCCTTCTAAGCGTCTGTCTAGGCGCATAGCTCCATATCCTCAAATAGGCTCACTGCGTGCAGGAAGTGCCTGTATACTTTCAGGTCGCTTCCTCATGGTAACTTTTCCATTCTCTGTTTTAGTAGCTCTTCACTCTCTGCATGTGTCTTGGGGAGCACGGAGTGCCGCTTCCTCTGCTTATTTTACGGAATGAGGTTTGCTGGTGCAACATGCAGTCATCTGGCGCCATGGAGCCATCTCTTGTATAGACACGTCTTCCTGTTTCTGTCATCTGCCCTTTTCTTTGTTTACCTCTCGTGGATTGCCATCTCGTCCTCATTGTTATCCCTGTCTGTCCTAATTGATTGTGAGGCTGGTGGACGGGACTGGTGGGCATGACATGCATGGAGACACTCCTGAGACCTATTTCGCATGATAGATGGGGCAATGTAAAATAAATCTCGATGCTTATGCAGAAAAGCGAGCGACCTGGCGCAGATAGCCATACACGTCCTTGGGCACCTTACCGGAGCTTCGATCTATGTCTGGAGGCACATGGTTTCGAAGATGTGATAGTAGTAGACAGTTGACCTGTCACTCCACGATTGATTTGAGTGAGATTTCAGTCCAGTGGCTAGCTATGTTATGTGAGACGCTCATCATGTCTCGAAACCAAGTACCTCTCCATTTCCCGTCGGACAAGTTACTTTTCCTTACTTTACCGCAAAATTCAAGGAGTGTAGTGGCACGCCAATAGTTATATTCTGGCTATCTAAACTCCTCTTGATGATCGCCTGGATTCATTGACCGAGGTCTCGTGTTTTAAGGGGTCAGCTTTCACATACATCTTGATGGAAAGTCGGATTCATTCTGGCATAGCACTCTTGATCCGGAACATCTCGCCCGTTACAGGCATAAATAATGTGTTCAGGGTAACTGCATTACCATCGTCTCCTGTCAGCTAGGTAGCGATGATAAAAAATTGCTCCGAACTATGACTCCACGCTGGTCTTTGGAATCAGCGCTTCCTAGGCTCACCAGCAAGGACACCAAGATCAATCAATATCGGGAGCCAGTCTCGTGTAGAGAAGTAGAAATTCTTTATTTTGTATGTGTGTGAAGAAGAAAATCTCAAAATCAGCTCAGTCACAATTCTGGCTCATGTATCTTGTGAGTCTTGTCCGGGTGCTTGAACCCTACAGTACATCATACATGCAGGGAGAGAAATTGCAGCCTTGCGATTGAGATTGATCTTTCCTCTTGCACCTAGCCAGTAACTAGGCTTTAAAAAATTGCTGGGCAGACTTGTGAAGCTGTCCTGAATTTTTCGAGAGGCGCATGTCTTCTTTCTGTCTTTTCTATAATTGTGAAGTGGGGAGCAGGTGATGGAAAACCTGAAACGTTAGGAGCAAACCAGCACTCTGTTGACTTCCGGCCTGCGGAACCTATGCTGGCTATATTGTCTCTGGTCTTTTTTGCCTGGAGCAGTTTCCAAACCGTAGTACTGTACATAGCATGTTTCTAGCTGCAAGGTGTTCGCGCCATCGTAACCTCAACCGACATCCGCGGAGGGCCGCTGAATCAGTCCTCAGGGCTTGCTGTTCTCCAAAAGAAATCATAGAGGGACGTCAGTCCACAGAGCGGGCATGGGCAGTCAAATAAATAATCGGAGCTGGGGCGAAGAGCGCCAGATCAAAGAATATGTTCTGCATGGAAATAAAAACAGCATAATCCTCGAGTCACACAGGTCATGACATGACCGGCCTATATGACCATGATATTGAGCACGTTCAGATATTCGCTTTGATGATATTGATGCGAGAATTGGTAATGCCATGCATGTGAAGAAAGCGGAGATCCAATAGCTCCCAAAAAATATCAGTAAGCTATTTAAGTTTTGCACCAACCGTTTCCCAAGAATCCAAGATGTCTTCGTCCGTTGGCTGGAAATGCTTATTATTATTAAAGGGCACAGAGTATGTATTTATCCATTAGACGCTACGTCCCTATTGGGCTAGAGGGGATATCGCCGCCATCTACTACCATACCTCACCAGGCACGTGCTAAATAACTACCTTCATGAACGTCGTCGTTGACTCGTCGTAGTAGTACTCCATAAGTTGAAGGTTAGAGACCCACGAGGAAGGAGTACCCAGTTGCTTCTTGGATCGTCCTCATTGGTCGCCGGAAATGCGCGGACTCGATATACCAAGATGGCTGGATCTTACGATATCGACACAAGGAACAGCGGCATGTGTGCAGGCCATTCATACATACAGAGTCCGCCATGCTCCCTAGACGGAGGACGTGGCTCCCCGTCTCCTCTGCCAGGAAGAGGTGGCGATGAACGTGATATGATCACTTGTTCGGAGGCGAATTCTGTAGGATTATAGAACAACGATGGTCGCAACGTCCGTGATCTCTGCAGATAGCGACTACTATGGAACCCCCACAGTGACATCATCTGCGATCCGAACCTCGAGAGAAACGTCGACGATCTGTTCCGTATGTGCTAGTGATCGCTAGAAACTGGTTTATCGTCTACAATCTCTACGATCACTGGTCGCCCGGCGCCGCTGCCTGCCCACTGATCGATCAGAGAGATTATCGTCCTTGGGTCGATCTTGGACGATCAAGGAGCCTATGGGCAAACAATAAATTGTGCCTTCTCTTCAACGGCCACTCAGGCACGCCTTTTGGACGTCTCAGCTGCTGAAACCTTCGAACCAAGGTGCGATCGACGATCTTCCAAGAGCCAGAGTTCCGCCTTATGCGCTATAAAAATCCCGAGATGGAAGGAATAATGAGAATTAGTAGTACCAAGAGAACACGCCGACCGCACGGCTGAACAGAAGTTTCGGAATTGTACTGTACACAGCTTGTGCAACCCTAGGAGACTCCGTGTACTACGGAGTACGATTGTGCTCTCTCCTGCAGCAGGGGCGACGGAGAGCTACACGGAGAGACTTCCAGGGGCTTTTGAGATTTTCCCGTTCTCAACATGGAGTATATTGCATTTACATGCGGCACAATAATAATACCAAGGACGCTGCGCAGCACGAACGTTCGTTCAGTTCTCAATTCCTCCAGGCGTCCACACTAATCCGTCTCAATTCAAATCTATATCAGATAATCGTTTATGCCTCACGTCTGTACCACAGCAGCTGAGCGATTTGACCTGTGGGAACCGGTATATTATTGTCCAGATGCTTGCAGCGAGTGATATTATTTTTTTAATTTTTTATATGGACAACGATATCATCATCCAGGTTGATAATTATATTTTATGAATCCGTCTGGTTCGTGCGCACTAACGGGCTTACAAGCCCTAGCCGGGCGATAGTGCCCCATTAGCGCTCTGTGCTATGGCCTGGGACGGGCATGTGCGCAGTGGAGACCTTCCAACTCGGCCCATCGACTCCATCATAGCTTTTGCCGAGAGGAGTGATGTCGCCTGCGGCCTGGGAACGGAACGTGAGGTCGAACTCGAAATCTTTCCAAGCCCAGCATGTCTGCCCCAGCCGCAGCTTGCATCGGCTGTGGTGTAAGCACTGCCTGGAACTCTCTCTGGACATGGATGGGTGCAGCGGTCCTCGCAGCGTATGAGCACGAGCTTCGTCAGTGCAAAGGTTCGATGTCGCGCGTCGTGTGGACGGGCGATGGCGGACAGTGGCGTTTTTCGCCTGAGGATCCTGCACTCTGGATCCTTGGGGCGGCGGCCGAGGACGCGAGACAGGGTCACCTGAGTGCAGAGCGTCCAGTGATCTGCTGACGCTGCTCGACCCGGCGATCGCCCGCACCAAAAACCGCATGCCGGCCGGCTCTAACCCAAAGCGTCCTCGGCCGCCCGTCTGAAGGCCTGAGGAGCAAGTAATCATACGCATGTCAACGCGGCCGTACGAGGCATCGGGCAACTGGAGGATGAGGTCCTCGAACCCCTCCATCTGTCTCTATCTCCTCCTCTTTCTCTCTCCTCCGTTTAATGACCACCATCGTAGTATGAAGCAAGCCACTCTGGATCCGTCCCCACTGGATGCTCACGTGCTCTGCTCCTGGGGGCCCTTGTGTTCGGAATTATTGCCAGTTTGTCCATTTGCGACGCGCTTCCTTGGGTCCAACCGTGGCGGTGGAACCGCACTGCACATGATCTCTGAGTTACCTGGAAAAGATGTCGACCCCGTGAGGCTCGGCGAAGTTACGGCTGTCTGGTAAGGTAATTACCCAGAATCCATACTAGTAACTGGTAACCATGATTATTGCTATCCATACTCCTCCTCCGTGCACAGTCTTCTTTCCAACTGTGCAATCCACAGACAGAAAGTAGGTTGCGATTGCAAGGGTTATCTCTTTCCCCCTTCTCTCTGCAAATATCGGCTGCAAGGTGCTGATGATGCACGAGCTTTTGGGCAGGGTGGCAGACGCATGGACGATCGTCTGCTGCCAGACGGTTGGGTTGTCATGCCGAGCCTTGGTCTGCCCGTACCTGAGAATCGACATCTGTCGGCTGCTTCATCTAGCGGTCAGCGTCAGGAACAGCTTCAGGGACAGCTTCAGGGACAGGAACGTCCCCAAGTAGCAGAGAACGGTGAAGAAGATCTAGACGTTGGACAGTGATTCCCGACTTTCCCTCGTAGTACAAGTCCATGATCCACCTGGGCACAAGACTCGAGGCAATCGCGACACCAAGACACGCGCTCGGCGCCGGCGCATGAAGCCTTGTCCGTATCCTTGCTAGCACGGCCCTCCACGCCAGCTTCCTTGCCAGCTTGGAAGGCTGGAAGTGACTTGGACACACGTTGACGCGCTTTGCTGCCCTCCGCTCCTGCTGCTGCTTCGATGAGCCCCTGGCGAGGAATGCCAATCACAGGTATGACTCGCTTCCGACTAGCTCTGTTCAACGTACGGAGACACAAGAACTGCCCCATTCTAGCTGGATAGGATCCGCCAGACTCTGGCCCAGGGGGATCTTGCCCATACTCCAAATAAGCCAGAAGCGCATCGTCCGAGAAGCCAGTCTTGTATATTGACTATTTTATGTACAGTATAGCTTTGGTGGCGACTGTGGCCAGATATTCAAACTGGCAGGGTAATAATAAGCTGCATTGGCACCGAATAAGGTCAGTCGGGAAATCCTCAGGCTATGGTCATCATTGTTACAAGAGATACCTCATCGGAGAATAGCCCTTGGATACAGTATACGCCTCGTGCACGGATGGTCCCAAGCTCCAGGAAGTTCTCCGTTCTTCTTGAACTGGCCTTTGTCTATTTTAAGGAATATTAGTATCTTTATAGTACCGTCGAGCAGGATCTATGCAGTTCTTTGCCCAAGAATTTTCCACTCCAGCACGCCCCCTCCTGCTGGTTTTCTGGAGAAAGTTAGCTTCAACAGCTCTCACAAGTCTCGTGCCACTCCAGGAGGAGAAACTCCCAATACTTCCGGTGCTTGCAGGGCGTGCTTTACCGCCACAGCGCCACTTACATTATCCATCACTTGTGCACAGCTTGACTGTTACAAGCATCCTTGCAAGAGCCGTTGCCGGACGCCCCAACTCGGTTTTCATCTCGACCTTTAATATGCTGCGTAACACGCAATGTCCATTTCAGACTGGGCCTCTTGAAGAGAGAACCACCAGTCAATATGGTTTGTCCAACGGAAAGCTGCCCTGTTTGCCCATTGTCAACAGCTCCATAACGGCCTAGTGCTGCAACGACGACAAGGAGGAGGACGACAGCTGTCCCTCCCGCAGCTACTGGTTCAACGCTGACACAATTCTTCGATTTACATCTCCGAGACAGGCAGGCCCGTGGGACCCGCTTGATCAATTCGAGGCAACAAAGGTGATCTTGTCTGACAAGAGACACATTATGCCCGTCCTACCAGCCGTTTCTGCTGTTCTTTCCACAATGCCGGATACCTCAGGGCCTGCCAGATGGACGGCCAGACCCCTGTCAGGCAGGGAGGGAATCCTTCGTCCTGCTCCAGGAGCCGATGGCATCCTTTGTTTCCCCAACCATGTCCCAAGTCGCTCTGTATCTGATATGAATGTACATGTACATACAAGAACTAAAAAAAGGAGCTGCGCAGTATTGGGAGCAGTAGTGATAATCTGATGAACAGGAAGTGCATGGGGTATCAATCTTGCCTCCAGAAAGGTTAAGGTTGGGCCATGGACCATGGTCGTAGGAGTAAGAGCTAGGATGATGCGTCAGTCGGCTTTAGATCTGGACGGAGGTGGACAACCGCACAGTCCGGGAGCTGCCCTGAGCTCCGGCACCTCTGATCAGGGCTGCTGCTGTTCCTTCAGCGTTGAAGCTGAAGATGGCAGCCAATATGCGGTACGGTCGGGGCTACTACTGAGCATGGACCACACAGAGTATGCCTGCTGATCTTCCACGTTGTCTGTCACGGGGGGGAGGAGGGCTGGCGGCGGAACCGGTTAAAATACGTACCGTACGCCGTACAGAAATAATACGGGACAGGCCCGGCCAATACCGGGCCTGGTGAAAATCACAATTGGTCACCCGACATCGCGCGGACCAAACGTCGTCGTCTGGCCTGTGGGAGGGCGCCGCCCGTGACTGGGCGTTGGCCTGGAGGAAGCCCAATGTCCATGTCCATAATAAAATGGGCTCGATGATCATTTGCTTCCGTCCGCGGCGTGAAACAGAACCGGAGGGGCGAGTTACGAGTAGCAGCGAAGCACGGACGCGCGCGCCCTCGAGAGGCTTGACGACAGGAATCAGTAGGGAGCATTCGATTTCGGGGTCCTGCTGGATGGAAGGGGACGGACACCTGACCGGACGGGGGGCGAAAGGAGGCATGGCGATTCCAAGCACCCGCGACTCGCATACGGAGCGCATACCAGCTGCAGTCGACCCCTCTTTTTTGCGCTCAGGACGGGCCACAACCCATGACAGGCAGATCGGTCATGCCGCCCGTGACGGCTCCTCTCCAGCGGATTGATATTATTCTATGATTTTTGTCTGCAATTGATGCCATCGTCGTCATCGCGGGTTCTGTGGACAGTCGTACCGCAGACGAGCGTGATCGGGAAGCTTCTCTGACAGCATCTCCACTGCCTGTTTCGACCCGGGGGTTTGGGGATCGTGGTCACCTGCGCGGTGCACGGCGACACCTCTTGTCCCGTTTCAGCATGGGCGTGCTCCAGATCGCGCACGACGCCTCTGCCCGTGCTCCACCGCAGCCGCCGTCAGCAGCAAGTTGCCTCGCTTCCCCCGTCTTCCTGCCCCGGCCCTCCGCTCTCTCCAGCAGAGCTCCCCTGGGTTCTACGGCGTATTGTTAGCTCTCCGGCACGAGTCACGTACCGTACCGTATCCCGGCATACACCCCCTCCCCTCGTACGGTGTAGAGTGACCAGACACACCGCACCGGCGCCATCATCATTCACTCCCTCTCGAGAACGTTTGCCCAGCTTCCTTCTGCTGGATGCCGTAAACAGAAAGCCTCCCCTTGCAATCCCACATCCACGCATCTCCATCTCCACCACACACACTGCCACAGCAGCTCTCTCTGCCCTGCACCACCCACCAACTCTCGCTCCCGCCCGAAACCCCCCCCCCCCCCCCCCCCCCCCCCCCCCCCCCCCCCCCCCCCCCC